>UOFN01000108.1_pt1 | contig 15236 bp, 17 predicted proteins | sample 1990111 | NCBI WGS metagenome assembly UOFN01 (sample SAMEA4728526, study PRJEB27164) | hydrothermal vent metagenome | biome: marine basaltic hydrothermal vent biome; feature: marine hydrothermal vent; material: mineral | place: Pacific Ocean | collected 2011-06-14/2011-07-23 | depth 1741 m | reverse complement strand
AGCATCCCTATACGCAGGCATTGCTGTCAGCAGTGCCTTCGCTGGATAAGGAATCGCAACGCGAGATCATCCGGCTGGAAGGGGATTTACCGTCGCCGGCGAATCCACCAGCCGGCTGCCATTTTCATCCGCGTTGTCCGCAGGCGGTTGAGGTTTGTCGCGGGGAGTATCCGCCTTCGGTTCAATTGGGAGAGGAGCATTCGGCTCGGTGTTATTTGCTGGAGGAGTGATTTTATCTCGGGCCGACTCGTTTACTTACCCTGTTCAAGGTGCAAGAATAACAGCATACCTCTGATTTAATCGTCTGGAAAAGGACAAGAAACATGGACATATCAACAATAGTTTTTCTGGTAGTTATTGCGCTAATTGTTTTTTACGTAATCGGAATATTCAATAAACTGGTTACGCTGAAAAATCGTTACCAGAATGCATTTGCACAGATCGAGGTGCAATTAAAACGGCGTTACGATCTGATACCTAATCTTATCGAAACGGCGAAGGGTTATATGAAGCATGAACGTGAAACGCTGGAAGCGGTGATTGCGGCGCGTAATACAGCGCAAAACATGTTATCAAATGCCGCCGCCGACCCGGGCAATGCTGATGCCATCAAGGGACTGAGTGGTGCGGAAGGCAAGCTGGCCGGTGCCATGATGAATTTCAATATGGTGATGGAGGCTTACCCGGATCTCAAGGCCAATCAGAACATGATGCAATTGAGTGAAGAGCTTATCTCCACTGAAAATAAAGTCTCTTTCGCCCGACAGGCCTTTAATGATCAGGTAATGGATTACAACACCTACAAACAGACATTCCCCCCGGTCTTCTTCGCGGCTCGATTTGGTCATGCGCAGGATGCGGCTGCACTGGAATTTGAAGACAGCGAAGCCATGCAGGCTGCTCCAAAAGTTTCCTTTTGAATTTTTTTGAATCACAACACCGGGTGCGCAAACATACGGCGCGACTTGTCGCCCTGTTTGTCGTTGCTGTTGTGTTGTTGATCGGAATGACGAACCTGTTGGTTATGCTGGCGTTCGGTTACCTCAACAGTCAGCAATTACAGGACAGTGGGACACTGTTTCAGCAAATGGACTGGCAGACCTTTGCAGCTGTCAGTGTGGGCGTCGCCGCTGTCGTGCTGTTCGGCAGCCTCTATAAGATAATGGCCTTGTCGGCTGGTGGCAAAGTGGTTGCCGAAGCGCTGGGTGGGAAACTGATCGCGCAAAATACTGACGACTTGAATCAGAGAAAATTACTTAACGTTGTGGAAGAGATGGCTATTGCCTCCGGTACGCCACCTCCGCCTGTGTATCTGTTGGAAAATGAAGAAGGCATTAATGCCTTTGCGGCAGGCTTTTCGCCACGCGATGCAGTTATTGGTGTTACCCGGGGCACCATTGAGCATCTGAGTCGGGATGAGTTGCAGGGTGTTATCGCGCACGAGTTCAGCCATATTTTTAATGGCGACATGCGGCTCAACATCCGCTTGATGGGCATGCTGAATGGCATCCTGGTTCTCGGCATGATCGGCTACTATATTCTGTATTCCACATCGTATTCGAGACGTAGCCGGAATAGTGGTAAAAGCGCGGGTGGAATACTGGCGCTGGCTATCGGGCTGATGGTCATCGGCTTTGCAGGTACTTTTTTTGGCGGCATGATCAAAGCTGCCGTGAGCCGCCAGCGGGAATATCTGGCAGATGCTTCTGCCGTTCAGTTTACCCGTAATCCAGAAGGAATAGCCGGTGCACTTAAGCGAATTGGCGGACTGGAGTTTGGTTCAAAAATTGAAAATCCTGGCGCACCTGAAGTCAGCCATGCCTTTTTTGCTCAGGGCGTTTCGGGGTTCATGCAGTCATTGTCCGCGACTCATCCGCCGCTAAACAAACGTATATTGCGTATTGACCCACAGTGGGATGGTAATTTTTCTGTTTCAGACAGCCCTGATAAAAAAAGCTCAACGGATGAAGCTGTAGCGGATAAAGCTGAACCGATGTCGCGTGAAGCACTCGCACAAAAGGTTGCTACGGTGGTTGCCGGTGCCGCTATGGTGGATGTTGCGAACGCGATAGAACAAATCGGAAACCCCGGACAGGAAACGATTAGCCATGCCCGTGCGTTGATAGCCAGGCTCCCGGCAGTCATCAAGGAGGTTGCCCATGAACCTTATGGCGCAAGGGCAGTTATTTATACGCTGCTTCTGAACAAGGAGGAGGGTGTTCGCGCCAGGCAATTAAAACTGCTGAAGGATCATGCTGACCCGGATGTATTCGCATTAACGCTTAAGTTAATACCGGAATTGGAAGAGCTGGATATCAATTTCCGTCTACCTACAATCGATATTGCTGTGCCATCTTTAAAACAGTTGTCACTTGGCCAGTACAAACAATTCAAGACGAATCTTGTCGCGTTAATAGAAGCCGATGACAGGGTGGATTTACTGGAATGGTCATTACAGAAAATTCTGCTCAACCATCTTGAAGCGCACTTTTTTAAACTCAGACCGGCGAAAGCCCGGTATTCAAATCTCAGACAACTCAGGAATGAGGTCGAGATGGTTCTCTCGGTCATGGCGAATGCCGGTCAACAGGACCAGGCCCGGATTGAGGCGGCCTTCGGTGCTGCAACCAAAACACTGGACTTTAACAAGCTTGAATTACTGGATAGAAATAAAATCAGTCTCGGCGATCTGGATATTGCGCTGCAGAAACTGGTTAAACTCAAGCCTCTGGTCAAGCCGCAGCTTTTAAAAGCCTGTGCCGCCAGTGTCTCGCACGACAAAATTATATCTCCTGTAGAGGCCGAGTTACTACGTGCATTTTCGGATGTTCTCGACTGCCCTATGCCGCCGATCATTCCGGATCGAGCGGTTCAGGAATAGCTGTTCTCACACTAATAACTAAAAAGGAAATTCAATGCGTAGTCTATCAATGTCTGTATCACTGACTGTTATGGTATCAAGCCTTTCGGGTTGCGGGATGTTCGGTAGTTCCGGTGCATCGGTGTTTTATGACGAATGTGTCACCGGGGGGGAGAAAAAGGAATTATGTCGCTGTACCGCCGACTACCTGGAAGAAAAGCTGAGCGACGAGGAACTGGACTTGCTCGGGATCATGATGACTAAAAGGGATAAAATGCAATCCATAGGCGGGTTGGGCGAAGTTGCCGCAGGAGCTGGTTTGTCAATGCAGGAATTTATGTTGGGAACAACAATCATTGGCACCCGGATGCAGGCCGCCAGAATGAGTTGTAAATAGTTACACAGGCTCTAACCCTTTCAGTTTGTAGGGGTTCCTGTCCCTAAGCTTGCCGTTCCTGGCAACGCCCATGCTAAACTGCGCGACTTAAAGTTTACGGGACAGGAAACCAGTCATGAGCCAGCAGTCATTTCACCCGCCGATACGGACCCTGATGGGCCCCGGCCCTTCTGATGTTAATCCACGCGTTCTTGAAGCCATGTCACGGCCGACTATCGGTCATCTTGATCCGATGTTCGTGGCCTTGATGGATGAAATGAAAGTGCTTCTGCGTTACGCCTTCCAGACGGAACATGAATTGACCATGCCGGTTTCCGCACCGGGTTCAGCGGGGATGGAAACCTGTTTTGTTAATCTCGTGGAACCGGGTGACAAAGTGCTGGTATGCCAGAACGGCGTGTTCGGCGGTCGCATGAAAGAGAATGTTGAACGTTGCGGTGCCACAGCAGTGATGGTGGAAGACGAGTGGGGCAAGCCGGTTGACCCGAACAAGGTTGAGGAAGCCCTGAAAGCGAACCCGGATATTGGTCTGGTGGCTTTTGTTCATGCAGAAACCTCGACAGGTGCAATTTCCGATGCAAAAACATTGGCTGAAATTGCGCATAAAAACGATTGTCTGATTATTGCCGACTGCGTGACTTCACTGGGTGGCTCACCGTTAATGGTTTCGGAATGGAAGCTGGACGCCGTGTATTCCGGCACGCAGAAATGCCTGTCCTGCACGCCGGGGCTATCACCGGTAACGTTCAGCGACGCGGCAGTGGAGCGCATCAAGAATCGCAAGACTACCGTACAGAGCTGGTTCATGGATCTTAATCTGGTGCTGGGTTACTGGGGTAGTGGTGCCAAGCGTGCCTACCACCATACAGCGCCCATCAATGCGCTTTACGGTTTGCATGAATCGCTGGTTATTCTTAAGGAAGAAGGCATCGAAAATTCCTGGCAACGGCATCAGAACAATCACCTGGCGTTGCGTGCCGGTGTTGAAGCGATGGGGCTGTCGTTTGTGGTGGATGAAGCCTTCCGTTTGCCGCAACTGAATTCGGTTACGATTCCGGACGGTGTGGACGAGGCCGCAGTACGGTCGCGATTGCTCAATGAATACAGTCTGGAAATTGGCGCGGGTTTGGGACCGCTGGCAGGGAAAATCTGGCGTATCGGTTTAATGGGACATGCCAGCAACTCGAAGAATGTGCTGCTGTGTCTGGGTGCATTGGATGCGGTGTTGTCAGGTATGAAGGCACCGATCAATTCCGGGGTGGCGGTGGAGGCGGCGATGAAGGTTTTTGCTGCCTGACACCCTGCTTCTGTTTTATCTGAGGTATAAAAAAAGCCCGCTTCCTCACAGGAAGCGGGCTTTTTGTTGAGGTCCTTATTCTGCCTTGGGGGCATCCTCGGTTGTTGCTTCTTCTTTAGCAGCAGGTGTTTCTTCGCTGGTTGCAGCGGTATCTTCTGCAGCAGCATCCTCAGTCGCCACTTCAGGCGCGGGTTCTGTTTCCATGATCTGGATATTGGCTTTTTTGCGCAGCTTGTTGATGTAGTCCTGTACGCGCTGGTTGCGCACCATCATTTCCAGTTGTGGTTTGACTTGCTCGAAAGCGGGTGGAGTAGATTCGCGCGAATCTTCCAGTTTGATGATGTGCCAGCCAAACTGGGTCTTGACCGGCTCAGGCGTGTAGCTGCCTTTGTCCATGCCGATGATTGCCTGGGAGAACGGTTTCACCATGGACTGCGGCGAGAACCAGCCCAGATCACCACCATTCTTGCCGGAAGGTCCGGTTGAATTTTTCATGGCAACTTCGGCAAAGTCAGCACCTTTGTCGAGTTCTGCGATCAGGATTTCAGCTTTCTCTTTGCTGTCGACCAGAATGTGGCGTGCCTTGTATTCGTTGCTGGCCTGGGTTTTTTCGTCGTAGATCGATTTTAGTTCTTCTTCGGATATCGGGTGTTTCTTCATCTGACGTTGAAACGCGGCCGAAGCAACCACGGCGCGGCGTTGTTGTTCAATCTGCGCATAAATTTCAGGTTTTTTATCTACGCCTTTTTTCTCTCCGTCCTGACTGGCCAGTTCGAGATTAATAATCTCTTCGAGCATCGCTTTGCGATCCGGCGCAGCTGGATTGCCCTGTGCGCGGCCCTGACGGTGCTGCTGATAAATTTCCAGCGTATTGGCAGTAATCGGCATGCCATTCACAGTAGCAAGTACCTCGCTGTCGTCAGCTGGAGGTCTGGCAGTTTTGTTGGCGTCGCCGTTAATGCCGGAAGGGAGTTGGTCGCAAGCGGTCAGAGATCCGGCAAGCACCAGTGCGAGAGTCATGTAGCGAAGTTTCATAACGGGTTCCTTGTGGTTATTGATCAGGATGCTGTTTCAGCGGGTGTTGATGCCTTGATACTAAGGGCGTGTATTTCACTGTGCATAATGTCATCGAGTGCGTCGTAGACGAGACGATGGCGCTGGATCAGTGATTTTTCTTCAAATTCTGTCGAGACAATGTCTACGTCAAAGTGACCGGCACCGCCGGCGCTGGCATGTCCAACGTGTTTATGGCTTTCATCCTGAATCGTCAGGTGTGTTGGAGTAAAGCTTTTCTCCAGACGAGTACGGATCAACTCTACGCGTTCGGCGGTCATTCAGGGAAGTACCTTTTTAAAGGGTTTAACAGAAATGTATTCATAAACACCGGCACTGACATAGGGGTCGGCATCGGCCCACCGTTGCGCTTCTTTCAGTGAGTCGAATTCAGCGACAACGAGGCTGCCGGTAAAACCGGCTGCGCCCGGGTCTTCACTGTCAATAGCAGGGTGCGGGCCGGCTAGAATCAGGCGGCCTTCATCTTTCAATGTCTTCAGACGTTCAACGTGCGCAGGCCGGGCTTCCAGACGTTTATCCAGTGTGCCGGGGTTGTCCTGACTGATGAAGGCATACAGCATCAGGATTTCTCCTCACTGGTTTCATCTTCAATGATGTAGCGCCCAAGATAAAAGCCCTGACCGATGACAAAGGCGAAGGTAATACCGAGCATGCCAAATAATTTGAAGTTTACCCAGGTTTCCTCAGAGTAATTGTAGGCAACATACAAGTTAAGGAGACCGATAAAGATAAAGAAGGTGATCCACATCCAGCTGAGTCGCAACCATACCGGGTGGGGCGCGCGAATAGCGTGGCTCATCATGCGCTCGACAACCGGTTTCTCCCCGATCCAGTGGCTGCCGAGGAACACGGCGGCAAACAGCCAGTTAACCACGCTGGGCTTCCATTTGATAAACACCGGGTCGCGCAGTAATAAAGTCAGTCCGCCGAAGAACAGCAGCAGGCCAAAGGTGATCAGGTGCATTTTCTCGAAACGCCGGTGGCGAATCCAGAATATCAGCGTCTGGGCTGCGGAAGCGGCGATGGCAACAGCCGTCGCCGTATAGATATCCCCAAGTTTGTAGGCGATAAAAAACAGCAGAATTGGAAAAAAGTCGTACAGAATTTTCATGTGCTAATGCAACGAACGGTCGATGCTCCATTTTTTGTAATAACGATCCATAACCTCGCGGACATGGGGCGGGTAGTTTAGCAAGTCCATCTGTTCCATGCCTTCGGTAAAAAACTGTGAGGCTTCTTCGGGCAGATTTTTGACCAGATCCTGAAAAGCAGCATCCATCGCATCTGGCTGGTGTGTGCGGGTGGCGACAATGGCGCGGTTCATGTGCAGCACCCTCCACGGCCGTCCCGGATTGGTTTTTTCCAGATCCTGGCGGATGATATCGGCGGTTGCAGCGGTGATTTCACCCATAGCCTCATATAGCTCCAACAGCTCATCTGGCTCTTGGCTGGTGTTGGCGAGCCGGGCGAGGGCGTCAACAACCTGTTCCAGCGAGTGTATTTCGCCGTCGTGAGCAGCGATCCAGCGCGCCATGGAGATAGTATGGAGCTGCAGATTCTGGTAAACCTCCGGGAGTTTGAGCCGTTCGGCCCAGCCCAGCGTCTGTTCAAACAGCTCCAGCGCGTATTCACCGAGTTCAGAGACACCTTCACCGCCGGGCGGTTCCCCGGCGTGCTGGCCGGCCTCAGTGCTGTGCATGGCTTCAAACAGCTGTTTGAAGGTTTCGACCAGCAGATGTGGCGAGTCTTCGCTCTGTTCGTTGCTTTCGGCCTGAATCAGGTAACCGTCAAGCAGCTCGGAGAGGGCTTCAGACAGCCCCTCGCGGAGGCCTGACAATGTCGGTTCGGGTAATGGCATAGCCACCCATCATACCGGAAAGGTGATTTTCCTACAGGGGGCAGCAGTGGCAGCGGCGCTCCGGTACAATAGGCCGGATGGATATTCGTTACGATTTACACAGCCATTCAACGGCTTCTGACGGTACGCTGAATCCGACTGCGTTGCTGGAACGGGCGCGTGCCGCTGATCTGGATGTGCTGGCGCTGACCGATCACGATACGCTGGCCGGGATTGCCGAGGCCGATATCGCAGCACAGGAGGCCGGTTTGTTCCTGATACCCGGCGTGGAAATTTCTGTAAGTTGGCGCAATATGACGATTCATGTGCTGGGCCTTAATGTGAATCCCGGGTATCAGCCTTTGCTGGATGGCCTGGTCACCTTACAGGAGCACCGCATCTGGCGCGCCGAAGAGATCGCCCGCAAGCTGGAAAAAAACGGTATTGCCGGCGCACTGGCCGGTGCGAAAAAGCACTGCAAGGGAAAAATACTCAGTCGTACCCACTTCGCACATTTTCTGGTTGAAGCCGGTCGAGCGACATCTATACGCGATGTGTTTAAACATTTTCTGGTGCGCGGCAAGCCGGGTTTTGTCGGCGGCGAATGGGCGTCGATGGAAGATGCATTGCGCTGGATTATCGAGGCCGGAGGCTTGCCGGTGATTGCACACCCGGCGCGTTATGGTCTGACACGCACCAAGCTGGAACGCCTGGTTGACGAGTTCCGCGAAGCGGGTGGCGTGGGGCTTGAAGTTGTGTCCGGCAGTCAATCACGAGATGAAACCCTGCACATGGCAGCCGTCACCAGAACTAAAAAAATGTTCGCTTCCTGTGGTTCCGATTACCATGGCCCGGAAAAACCCTGGGTAGACCTCGGCCGTCTTCGAGAACTGCCGGACGGTTGTACGCCGATCTGGCACGCGGATAGCTGGCCCGTCGCGGCATGAGCCAACTGTTCCAGATTCACCCGGAAGATCCGCAGCCACGTTTGATCCGCCAGGCAGCGCAAATCATCAGTAAAGGTGGCGTCGTCGCGGTGCCGACCGACTCCTGTTACGCGCTGGTTTGCCACCTCGACGACAAGGCAGCGGTGGAGCGCATTCAGGGAATTCGTCACCTCGACAAAAAACACAACTTCACCTTGTTGTGTCGCGACCTGTCGGAAATCGCCAGCTATGCACGCGTGAGCAACTACGCTTATCGTTACCTCAAATCACATACGCCCGGGCCATATACGTTCATTCTCCGTGCGACTGCCGTCGTACCCAAGCGCTTGCAACATAAAAAACGCAAGACGGTCGGCATTCGCGTACCGGATCATAGCGTGGCAGCAGACTTGCTGGCCGAGCACGGACAACCGGTTATGAGCGTCACGCTGGTTTTGCCCGACAGTGATTTCCCCGAAACCGATGCACTGGATATTCGTGAAAAACTTGAACATCAGCTTGATCTGGTCATCGATGGCGGGCATTGTGGCGTCGAACCGACCACCGTGGTCGATCTTACCGATGATGTTCCCGAGGTGACTCGCCACGGCAAGGGACCTGTCGAGGAATTTTTCTGACATGTTGAAAGCAGTTATGTTGCAGAACCTGACGCTGGTACAGCAAATCAGCGCCTGGCTGTTACCCGTGTTGCTGGCGGTCACGGTACACGAAGTCGCACACGGCTGGACGGCGCGCTGGTTCGGTGATCGCACGGCTGACATGATGGGTCGTTTGTCACTCAATCCATTTCGACATATCGATCCGGTTGGAACAGTGCTGGTGCCTGCCCTGATGTTGTTGATGCCCGGTGGGTTTGTTTTCGGCTGGGCCAAACCGGTTCCGGTAGACTGGCGTAACCTGCGGCGTCCGAAACAGGACATGGTCTGGGTTGCCGCCGCCGGGCCGGCAGTTAATATAGTCATGGCAGTGGGTTGGGCATTGATCGCGCGGTTTGTGCTGAGCCTCTCCGCAGACAGCAGTATCGCGTTGCCTTTACTCTTGATGAGCGTCGCCGGCATGCTGATCAATACCGTACTGGCGGTACTAAACATGTTGCCTATTCCACCGCTGGATGGAGGTCGCGTACTGACCGGCCTGTTACCGGCGCGCTACGCAATACCCTTTGCGCGCATCGAACCCTACGGGTTCTGGATACTGATTTTTTTGCTGATGACCGGGTCGCTGGGCTGGTTGATGCGACCGATGATGAACATTATTCTGGGTTTACTGGTATCAACATCCGGCATGCGCGCCTGGGACTTCCAGCGTCTGCTGGGCGCGTTGATGGGATGAACAACAGGCTATTAAGGAGCTGATCGAACTTGGCAAGTGCAACTGATAACCGGGTACTGTCCGGCATGCGTCCTACCGGCCGCCTGCATCTGGGCCACTACCACGGCGTACTGAAAAACTGGGTCAACCTGCAGCACGAGTACGACTGCTTTTTCTTCGTTGCCGACTGGCATGCGCTGACCACACACTATGAAGATCCCAAAATCATCAGTGAAAGTGTGTTCGAAATGGTTATCGACTGGCTGGCGGCAGGTGTTAATCCGGCCAGCGCCAAAATGTTCGTTCAGTCCGATGTGCCGCAACACGCCGAGCTGCATTTGCTGCTATCCATGATTACCCCGCTGGGCTGGCTGGAACGCGTGCCCAGTTACAAGGACCAGCAGGAAAAACTGCGTGAGCGTGATCTTGCTACCTACGGTTTCCTCGGTTATCCCTTGCTGCAAAGTGCCGATATCCTGATTTACAAGGCCGGCTCCGTACCGGTCGGCGAAGACCAGGTTGCGCACGTTGAATTAACGCGTGAAGTGGCGCGCCGCTTTAACCATCTCTACGGCCGCGAACCGGGTTTCGAAGACAAGGCCGATGCCGCCATCAAAAAAATGGGCAAGAAAAATGCCAAACTGTATCGCGAGTTGCGCAAGCGCTATCAGGAGCAGGGCGATGCGGAAGCGCTGGAAACCGGGCAGGCCTTGCTGGAAAGTCAGGGCAACCTGGCTACGAGAGATCGCGAGCGTCTGCTGGGTTATCTCGAAGGTGGCGGGCGCATTATCTTGCCCGAGCCTCAAGCCCTGTTAACACCGGCCTCGAAAATGCCCGGCCTGGATGGACAGAAGATGTCCAAGTCCTACGGTAACACCATCGCCCTGCGCGATGACCCCGCCGAAATTGAAAAGAAATTGCGCACCATGCCGACTGACCCGGCGCGCGTGCGCCGTGACGACCCGGGCAACCCGGATAAATGCCCGGTGTTCCAGCTGCACCAGGTGTACTCAGACGAGGCCCGCCAGCAGTGGGTGCGCGAGGGCTGTACCTCAGCCGGTATCGGCTGCCTGGACTGCAAACAGCCGGTGATCGACGCTGTGCGCAGCGAACTGGCCCCGATCCGCGAACGCGCGCGGGAATTTGAGGAAGATCCACAGCTGGTGCGCAACATTCTGCGCGAGGGCGGCGAGGCCGCACGCGATACCGCAGAAGAGACAATGGATGAAGTAAGATCCGCAATAGGCTTGAAATACTAGAGAATATTCTCGGCCACTGTCATACCGGCGCAGGCCGGTATCCAAGCGCTCTCCGGGTGTTTACAATGCACTCATTCTATCAGGGCTTATTGAATGACCGACACACTGGCGCCACAGGACACCAACCCCGAACAAGCCGAAATGCCCTTTGCCCTGGTGCAGGGTGAAGCGGTCACGACACTGCCCAAAGACCTCTACATCCCGCCGGATGCACTGGAGGTTTTCCTGGAAGCGTTCGAGGGACCACTGGATCTGTTGCTGTACCTGATTCGCCGGCAGAACCTCGACGTGCTCGATATCCCCATTGCCGAAATCACCCGTCAGTACATGGACTACATCGACATGATGGAGGACATGCGCCTTGAGCTGGCCGCTGAATACCTGGTGATGGCCGCCATGCTGGCCGAGATCAAATCGCGCATGTTGCTGCCGCGCATTGTCGAGAGTGAAGAGGAAGATGATCCGCGCGCGGAACTGGTCCGTCGTTTACAGGAATACGAGCGTTACAAACAGGCCGCCGAAGACATCGACCATGTCCCGCGAGTAAACCGCGATGTGTTCCCGGTAGAACTGGTCGGCCCGGAAAAACAGAAAGTCGCCAGCCCCCCGGAAGTCAGTTTGCAGGAACTGTTGATTGCCGCACGCGACGCCATGACCCATGCCGAGATGTTTACCAACCACCATATCCAGATGGAACCGCTTTCGGTTCGCGAGCGCATGTCGATAGTGCTGGACTGCATTGGCGAAAAAGATTTCACACCGTTTGTGAAATTATTCTCGGTCGAGGAAGGGCGCATGGGCGTAGTGGTGTCGTTACTGGCCGTGCTGGAGTTAATGAAGGAATCACTCATCGAACTGGTGCAGTCTGAACCCTTTGCACCGATTTATATCAAGGCCGCCGGCTCCACGGCAGTGCTGGAAATGGAAATGGAAACGAAAACATGAGCGATAACGAACCACGCATCAAAACCATTGTGGAATCTGTGCTGCTGGCGTCCGGCAAGCCGCTGACGCTGGATAACATCCTCGCCGTATTCGGTGATGGTGAAAAGCCCGAGCGCGAGCAGATTCGCGAGGCGATTGCCGCGTTACAGGAAGATTATAGCGAGCGCGGTATCGAACTGGTGCAGGTCGGCAGTGGTTACCGCATTCAGGTCGGACAGGACATGGAGCCGTGGGTGTCGCGTCTCACCGAAGAAAAACCGCAACGCTACACGCGCGCCCTGCTGGAAACTCTGGCACTGGTCGCGTATCGGCAGCCGATCACTCGTGGCGAGATTGAAGACATTCGCGGCGTCAGTGTCAGCAGCTCCATTATGAAGACCTTGCAGGATCGTGAATGGGTGCGCAGTGTCGGCCACCGTGACGTACCGGGGCGGCCTGCCATGTACGGCACCACCAAAAAATTCCTCGACTACTTTAACCTTAAAGGTCTCGACGACTTGCCTACACTGATGGAATTGCGTGATTTCGATTCCATTAACGCCGAGCTGGAACTGTCGATGCCGGGTGAAGGTGCGCCGAGCCTGTCCGTGGTAGAGACCGATGCGGCAGAGGTTGAAGATACCGCCACCGTGATTCAGGTTGCCGTTGATTCGCAAGATCCTCCCGGCACCATTCACTAGCCATACCCGATAACGCTCCTATGGAAGAACGTCTACAAAAAGTGCTGGCGAAAGCCGGTCTGGGCTCGCGACGCCAGATGGAAGAGTGGATTCGCGAAGGCCGTATTGAAGTTGATGGCAAACTCGCCGAGCTGGGCCAGAAAGTCAGCGAGGCACAACGCATTGCAGTAGACGGTCGTCGCTTGCACATCAAGCCGACAACCGACAACGTACCTGAAGTGATTGCCTACCATAAACCCACCGGCGAAATCTGCAGCCGCGATGACCCGGAAGGGCGTCCCACCGTATTCCATAATTTACCCAAACCTCGTGAGGGTCGCTGGATCGGCGTCGGCCGGCTGGATATCAATACCTCCGGCTTATTGCTGCTTACCACCGATGGTGAACTGGCCAACCGTCTGATGCATCCTTCGCAGGAAATCGAACGCGAATACGCCGTGCGCCTGCTCGGCAATGTCGACATGCCCATGCTCGAACGCCTGGTCGAGGGTGTTGAGCTGGAAGATGGCAAGGCACGCTTTGCGGCCATTGAAGAATCCGGCGGAACCGGTGCCAATCGCTGGTTTCATGTCATCCTCAAGGAAGGTCGTAACCGCGAAGTGCGCCGCCTGTGGGAATCGCAAGGCGTTACGATCAGTCGCCTGAGTCGCGTGCGTTATGGCCCGGTGATTCTCGAACGCAAATTGCGCAAGGGCAAGTCACGACCACTGCTCGCCGATGAAATGAAAAAACTCTATAAGTCAGCCGGGCTGGACCTGCCGGTGATTGTGTCTGCTGCTCCAGACAAGAAGTCACGCCGCCCGTCACGCAAGCCACGAAATACTCCGCACCATAAACGACGCTAGTCCTTCTATGGCGTGACAAATCCCTGCATAGCGTTCATGCTACGTCGGAATTAAATCAATGGACGGAAAGCATGCCGCGAAAGACCTTCGACCGGAAAGCAGTAGCGCTGCAATGGCGTAGAACCAAAATTATCGCAACCCTCGGCCCAGCGTCCGATTCGCAGGAGATGATTGCAAAACTCGTCGGCGCGGGTGTGGATGTCGTTCGCATCAACATGTCGCACGGCGATCAGGCCACACACCGCAAAACCGTCAAACGCGTGCGTCGTTCCGCCAAAGCGGCTGGCCGTCATGTTGCCATACTGATGGATCTGTGTGGCCCGAAAATACGCGTTGGGAAATTTGAATCCGGCAGCATCCCGCTCAAGACCGGGAGTACCGTTACTGTTACGACTCGCAGCATCACGGGCAAACCCGGCCTGATTCCCTCGCAATACAAATCCCTGCACAAAGATGTCAAACCCGGCGAGCGTATTTTGCTCGACGATGGCAACCTGGCCATGCGGGTACTGGAAGTGAAAGGAACCGAAGTCACTTGCAAGGTGACGGAAGGTGGCACCCTTTCCAACCACAAGGGCATGAATCTGCCCAACTCAAAACTTTCCACCACAGCGCTGACCGACAAGGATCGCGCTGATGTGCGCCTGGCCGTCGAGGCCGATGTGGATTTCGTGGCACTCAGCTTTGTGCGTAAGGCACGTGACGTACAGTTACTGGCGCGCTACCTGAAACGACTCGGCAGCAACATCCCCATCATCAGCAAAATCGAACACCCGGATGCCGTTGAAAATATCGACGATATTCTTGAGGAATCCTACGGCATCATGATTGCGCGCGGTGATCTCGGAATTGAACTGCCGGCGGAGAAGGTGCCACTGATCCAGCGTGAGCTGGTACAGAAAGCACGGCAAAGAGGCACGCCGGTCATTGTGGCAACACAGATGCTGGAATCCATGATGACCCATTCACGCCCGACTCGCGCCGAAGTCGCCGACGTCGCAGGCGCAGCCATGCTCAGCGCTGATGCCGCCATGCTGTCTGGTGAATCCGCCGCAGGCAAATACCCGCTCAAAGCGGTGCAAACCATGGATCGCGTGCTGCGCGAAGTCGAGAAACACCAGTGGCAGGAAGGTCGCTTCGCCGTCGAGTCAATCTCCGGCCGCGCCCGTAAAACCCACTTCGTTCGGGAATCCATGGCGCATGCCGCCGTGCAACTGACCTACGACCTTGAAGTGGAAGCCATCATCGTCCCAACTGACACTGGCACCACCGCACGTATCATGGCGGCCCACCGGCCTTTGCCTCCGTCTGTGGGGGTATGCTCAGACATTCACGTTTGTCGCCAGATGGCACTGCACTGGGGTGTTGTGCCCGTGCATGTGAACAAGGCGCGTACCCGCAACTGGCGCAAAGTCTGCATTCAAATTGCCAAACAATGCCGGTTGGGTGAAAGCGGGCACGACGTGTTACTGGTATCGGGTTTCCACGACGATCCGGCCAGAAACGAACCGGTACTGAAATTGCTGCATTTATAAATCAGGGAACCACGTTGCCATGGGGTCAAACCAGTACGACTTGCTGATTATCGGTGCCGGCGTATCCGGCACTGCGCTGCTCTACGAAACCGCAAAATTTACCGACATCCAGCACATCGGCATTATCGAAAAATACGCGGCGCCGGCGCGCGTCAACTCCCTGTCCAGCAACAACAGCCAGACTCTGCACTGCGGCGACATCGAAACCAACTACACGCTGGAAAAAGCCCTCAAAGTACAACGCTCGGC
>UOFN01000107.1_pt1 | contig 16588 bp, 18 predicted proteins | sample 1990111 | NCBI WGS metagenome assembly UOFN01 (sample SAMEA4728526, study PRJEB27164) | hydrothermal vent metagenome | biome: marine basaltic hydrothermal vent biome; feature: marine hydrothermal vent; material: mineral | place: Pacific Ocean | collected 2011-06-14/2011-07-23 | depth 1741 m | reverse complement strand
AGATTTTCAAAATCGGCCCAGTCCTCCAGTCTTTCACATCTCACCTCGGGCAGCAGATTTTCAGGAACATCAAGCATGCTCCTGAACCAATAGAGTCTGGCGGGGAAACGGCATTGTGGATGAACGTTATTATTTGCTGCATCCACCACCTCAAAAAATGATTTTAGCGAAGCTTCCAGTTCAGCCTGCGGATTTGTATTGCCATCCTCTGCAATGAAAAATTCCTGGCTGACAATACTACTTTTATACCCGGTTACTGAATCACCCCTGTAGCCCAGTAATTTCAGCCAAACCGGGTGTTTGGACAGTTGCTTCGTCTTTGCTTCCGCCAGCATTCCTGCGACCGCAGGTGCCATGGCATCCTCTGCACCTACCGAACCTGCGAATACAAGGACTCCCAGCAAAAAGAAAGAAGGAAAGAATTTACGCATAAAAATACCCAACAAGGATTGGGCAATAGCAGAACGTGATAGAAAAATATGTGTGATAAAGCAGACCCGGCGCCGCCAGATGGTGACGCCGGATTTACATCAAGTCAGGTTACAAACGCCTGAAGGATTGCTGCTTACAGTTTTGTTTACAATATTGTAAAGCTTTTCTGACTTCTGGTAATCAGAATCCATCGCATAGGAAGCAGTACCTGCGTACCCGGAAAACTCACCGCGAAGAGTACCAACCAGCTTGGCGTTGGCATCTGCAGAGCAGTTCATTATCTCAAACAGCGCGTTTACATGTTCGCCACTGCCCCTGGCAAGCTCTTTTTCCAGTGAGGCGTATGAATTAGTGATAAATGACGCCGCTGCCACTTTTCCACCACTGCAAGTGTCTTCTGACGACACATTTGAAGAGATCGCTGTTGTCCCAAGATCCCAGGTTACATTGGTGACAGCCGCTACCGCTTCATTTTTCGGAGCAATCATTGCACCGAGGCCACACTCAGTATAGATATCGGCAAATTCCCGGCTGTAAGCTGAAGTAGAAGCCAGCAACATGGCTGCACCGACTACCCCGAATACCGTTTTTAAGTTCATACTATATCTCCCTATTTAAGATAGTCTTGACATGATACATGGTTGGCAGGGGAATCTTCATCAACTTGATAAACCCCGCATACTGCATAAACGCCTGCAAGTCTCGCATTAGTTACCTGATAAAATCAATGCTTTTTTAACGGATTAACGTTCAATGTGCACAGGAAACAAGATGATGCTACAAGGCTCTCATCGACGATGGTTCGCTCTCTCTCTTTGCTTGCTTTTATTCGCTGCCGGTTGCAGTAGCCTGTTATTTGTTCCAGACCGAACGCTAATTCGCACACCTGAAAACCTCGGGCTTGGATATCACAATGTTGTGATAAATACAGATGATCATGTTCGTCTACATGGCTGGCTGCTAGAGGGACAGCACCCTGTAAAAGGCACAATCGTATTTCTTCACGGAAATGCACAAAATATCAGCTACCATATCTCGGCAGTCAGCTGGCTGCCGGAAAAGCACTACAATGTCTTTCTTTATGACTATCGGGGATATGGCTTGTCGGAAGGCAAACCGACAGTAAAAAACTCTATTGATGATTTCAAAATAGCTGTTAAGACGGTGCTGCAAATACTTCCCGAAGAACAGCGAAAGCTGATCATTTTTGGTCAAAGTCTGGGAGGCGCATTGGCTATTGCCCAAACAGCTCGCTTCAAAAATGAATTCCCCATTTACGCACTGGTGGTCGATAGTGCTTTCTCCGGTTTCCGGCGCATTGCCCGTGAAAAACTCAAAATCCCTGCTCTGACAAGACCCTTCAGTACCTTACTGGCAAAACTTATCACCGATAAACCTGACATCCTGAAACAGATTGCACTGGTTCATCCTGTGCCTACCCTGTTCATCCACGGAACGGGTGACACGATAATTTCGTATAAACACTCGGAATTACTTTACCATTCCGCAAGACAGCCAAAACAATTGTGGCTGACTCCTGGCGCTAAACATATTGGGTCGCTGGCAAAAAACAATATGCGGCAACGACTACTTGACTACATGGACAATGCCCTGACTATCGCACCACCAGCAAAAACACAGCACGGTGGAAAACCGGCAATACGACTATCTGGCAGCCGATTTACAGGGCCACCCTGACTCCCGGCATTAAGTGTTTTCTAGATTACTGGCTTAAACACCTGATTCTCTTTCATTCGACCATCCAGTCTCCTTGATCGTCATTTATTTGCGGTTGACCCACCCCCGCGTACGACGTAATTTTCATGATCAAACTATAAAAACAGTACTTGACTCCCCTTCATAAACCGAGTCAGGCGAATACGGAACCGGGAGTTCCTGTGAACAATGAGAGCCCTCAACTGGTCAGCGTGGTCATTCCGACCTATAACCGTGCCAGGCTACTTACAGCAGCCATAGACAGCGCGCTTGCGCAGGATTACCCGGCTACTGAAATTCTTGTCATCGATGATGGCTCGACCGATCACACCGCCGACCTTGTTGCGGGCTACGGTGAAAAAGTTCGTTACTTCCAGCAAGCTAACCGAGGTGCCGGCGCTGCACGAAATTTCGGCATACAACAGGCGCGTGGCGAGTTTATCGCCTTCCTGGATTCTGATGATATGTGGCGTCCCGACAAGCTTACGCTTCAGGTCAGCATAATGAATGCGCGACCTGATGTAGCCATGCTGTTTTCAGAGTTCGACATCCTGCGTGAAAGCGGCGAAACGCAACTTGGCGGCATGCAAACCTGGCTCGAACGTGAAGTTGACTGGGGTTGCGTATATCAGGAAACACTCTCACCTGAGACATGGAGATTTCCCGTCCGCATCGGAGATATCTACACTGAGCTACTGGGGCACATCTTTGTGCTGACCAGCAGCACAGTGGTGCGCCGCAGTTGCCTCGACGACAGCATGCGCTTTGCCGAAGACCTGGCTCTGTTTGAGGACTGGGAATTTTTTGCCCGGGTTGCGCGCAAGCATCTTGTTGCCTTCATGGACACAGCCACTACCTTTAACCGTGGCCACTCGGATGAAGTTCGGCTAACACGCTGCGACATCGCCACCAAAGCAACGACGCGACTGAAACTGGTCGAACGTTTGTGGGCAAGCGATGATGCGCTGAGTGAAGCGGCACAACGCACGCTGGACAAAGTCCGTTCCGAGCAATGGCTGATACTTGCCAAGCAGGCCGTCCTTACACGGCAGCCTGCACAGTCACGGTCAGCGGTTCGCAATTACTTCAGCTGCCGTGGCATACATTTCCCTGACCCGGTGTGGCCAGTCGCTGCACTGGCCTACATCCCGTTTCTGGCAAACGCCTGGCTTTCCCGCTCAACCGCACATAGAACCAGATAACAAGGGCACCACCCATGATAAAAATAATAAAACATGTTGAAGATCTGGAACCTTACGAGACAGGCTGGAACCGACTGGCTGAACTGGCCGGCAATCCTCTGCTAAGTTACGAATGGTTCAAGGCCTGTGCACTGACGCTACATCTGAAAGATGCATTACACATTGTCATTTATGTAGAGCAGGATCGTCTGCTGGCTATCGCCCCGCTGGTTAAAGTCAGACGTCACAATGTGTACTGGCTGGAAATCATGGGCGCTTCGCGACTCTGCGAACCCACCGATTTACTGACAGAATCTCCCGAAGCGCTTGGCATCCTGCTTCGCAGCATTCGCTCGCTGGGTTATCCGTTGATACTTAGCCGCATACCCGCCGACTCCAGTCTCCACCGCGAATATACTGGAGCAAACAGCCACCACCGCTCCCTGACCAAATCAATTCCCGCGTCCACATCAGCCTATATCGACACAAGCGGAAGTTGGAAACATTTTGAAGCCAGAATTTCTTCGCGCCGGCGGTATGAAATGCGCCGCAAGCTAAAACGCTGTGGAAAACTCGGGGATGTACGCTTTGACATCACCAGCCCGGAACCTGATGAACTCGAAACTGCGTATCAACAAGCCATACGTGTCGAGGCCACAAGCTGGAAATTCCGTAGCGGCACATCACTGGCGCAGCGCGCAGACCTGCAACAGTTTTTTAAAACCTATTTGCAACTGGCGTGCGCCAAAAAACAGGTACGTATGTGCTTCATGTACATTGGCGAGCACTGCGTATCCATGCACATCGGCATAGGCTTCAACGCCACCCTGTGGATTTTAAAACTGGGTTATGATGAGAACTGGTCACGCTGCTCCCCCGGCATACTACTTGCTGACGCAACTATCCGACACTGCTTTGAACAAGATTTTACCGGCTATGAATTTCTTGGCTCTCATGAAAGCTGGCAAAACAACTGGGGTATCCGGCAACATGATCTGACCACATTAATCGTCTACCCGATGTCTATACGCGGTCTGGCAGGGCTGTCTGCGCATGTAGGCTACGCGGCGCGAAAACGGGTAGCGCGAAACATTCGCTCGCTCAGACAGCACGCATAAGATTCTCAGGGTTCTTCTTTTTGAAGTGGCGTATACAGGAAGGGAATTGCTACTACCAGAATAAAGCCGGCGATATTCAGCGTCCATTCCGCAGCACTTGATTCGACGAACAATGCTGCAATCAACAGTACCGTTCCAGGAATCATGGCAATCAACCACGCAGGATAGCGTATTCCTGAAAAGCTGCTACATGCCGTACAAGTAGCGAGCAGACCCGGACTCAAAATTGCCTTGCGCAAGGGTGAGATACCCGGTTTATTACAATGAGGACAACGAAACATAACAACAACTCTCCGAACAGATGACCCGCTCGTGTAACAAAAAGCACATATGTCACAGCGGCATTATTTACGGTTAGTTTATATTCATCGCCATTCCGGCGAAAGCATAATCTGAAAAATAACACCCAGACTAACCATTGTGCCTTCGCCCAGAGTCTTTTATGGTGGTAACGTACTGATGTTGCTAAACAGGGAATGCAATCTCAAGTGAAAAACCGATTTGCCAAAGCTGGTCTTATACTACTGGCCCTGTCGCTAACGCAGTCTGGCAACGCCAACACTCTTGACAGACAACGCGACCAGTTCATCAAAGCCGAGTCAGCTCTGAAAGCCAACCGAAAAAGCCACTTCCGACAGCTCAAGCAAAAATTGTTTGCCTACCCCTTGTACGGCTATCTGGATTTCTGGGAACTGAAGCGCCGACTCGGCAAAGCAAAGCCCGACGAAGTACGAGAATTCTTTCAACTCTATAATGGCCAGCCCATCGCCACACGTTTGCGCAGCTCCTGGCTGCATAAGCTGGCACGGCGCGGCGACTGGGAAAACTATCTCGTTTTTTACTGGCCGCAAACCTCTGTCACCCTGCAGTGTTATGAAATCCACGCACGACTGAAACTGGGACTGGACCGGGAAACAGCACTGAACGATGCCATGAAACTGTGGATGGTTGGCTATTCACAACCGGATGCCTGCAACCCGGTATTCAAACAACTCGTTGCCAGCTCGCAACTCACCAGTGCAGACATCTGGCAACGCGTGCGACTGGCCTTCGCCAATCAGAAATCCAGTCTTGCCGCCTATCTGGCAAAAAAACTATCTGCCGAAGACCGCGAATGGGTCAACCGCTGGTATCACGCACACCGTCGTCCAACAGCCGCTATCTCGACAAAATGGGCGCGTGACGATACGCCGCTGGTTCGGGAGATTCTTACCCACGCAATAAAACGACTGGCTCGGCATAAACCCGCTCAGGCCTACAAGCACTGGCAAGCTCTCCGCAGCAATCATCATTTCACCAAAGCACAAAATGCTGATGTTCTGGGTCGTATTGCCCTGACGGCAGCGCTGGCCAATCACCCGGACGCTGCACGCTGGCTTGCCGAAGTCCCTGATTCAGCCGTAGACCGTGACATTCGCCAATGGCGCGTTCGTAATGCGTTAATGCGTCAGGATCCTGCTGATATCAAGCACTGGATCAAACAACTCCCCGCCGAAGAACGTAACGAGGCGGAATGGCGTTACTGGTTTGCCTGGGCGCAGGAGCAAAGCGGCGCAAAGGGCGATGCTTTCACAACCTACGCCAGCCTTGGTGAGCAGCGCAACTACTACGGCTTTCTGGCGTCAGATAAACTGGGGCGCCCTTATCACATGAATGACGCCCGCACTGTTGTTGATAAAAAACAGTTCGAGGAACTGACACTTTTACCCGGACTGCAGCGTGCACAGGAGCTTTATTTTGTTGGCAAACGTCTGGATGCACGCCGCGAATGGTTCCACACAACCTCCAGCCTTAACCCGGAGCAACTTAAATATGCATCCTTGCTGGCGCACCGCTGGGGCTGGCATGACCGTGCCATCATCACGGCAGCTCAGGCCAGAAGCTGGAATGACCTAACGCTGCGCTTTCCGTTACCACACCGTGAATCAATTTTTTCCACTGCGGCGCAATACAACCTTGACCCCGCCTTAATCTATGGCGTGATACGCCAGGAAAGCGCCTTTATGGAGGACGCTCACTCGACTGTCGGCGCACTCGGCCTGATGCAACTGATGCCTGCCACTGGCAGGCAAACTGCTCGTAGCCTGAACATCCGTTATGGCGGCAATCGCGCACTGTTGAAATCCGGGCAGAATATTCGTCTGGGCAGTGCCTATCTGAATCACCTGATGACGCGTTTTAACGGCTCACCGGTACTGGCGGCGGCAGCCTATAACGCCGGCCCGCACCGTGTCAGCCGCTGGTTACCCGGTGATCGTTCGCTACCAGCCGCACTGTGGATGGAGAACATCCCCTACCGGGAAACCCGCAACTACGTCAAACAGGTACTGGCCTACGCCACTATATTTGACTGGCGCCTGTCACAACCGCTGACGCGTCTGTCGCAACGACTGCCCGACGTACAGGAGCGCTACTGACGAACCGGCGGGCGCTAGACATAATCTCAAAGCGCCGTAAACTCTGTGCCCGGCAGTCTCAAATCATCACAAAAAGGCATGACATGAAAGCATTGCGAGTTTGCATAATCGGCGGCACAGGATTCGTCGGCGCGCACCTGATTTACCGCCTGGCTGAACTCGGGCACAACATCATGGTTCCCACACGCCGTCCGGCGCGGCACCGTGATTTCCGCATACTCCCGTCTGTGCAGTTGGTGGACACCAACCCCTATGATGCTGAACAGCTTACTGCGCTGGTGCGCGAAACTGACTGCGTCATCAATCTGGTCGGCATCCTGAATGAAGCTGGCAACAGCCGCTTCAGAACTGCGCATACCGAACTGCCCGGCATCATTGTGAAAGCCATGCGCGATGCCGGCGTATCACGCCTGTTGCACATGAGTTCGCTCAATGCCAACGTTAACGAAGCGCGTAGCCTATACCTTAAAACCAAGGGTGCAGGTGAAGACCTTGTCCACCAGGCACCGGGTATAGACACCACCAGTTTCAGGCCATCGGTGATATTTGGCTCGGGCGACAGTTTCTTCAACCGATTCTCAGCCCTGCTGGAGATGTCACCGCTGGCTTTTCCACTAGCCTGTGCTGACGCCCGCCTTACACCGGTATTTGTTGGTGATGTTGTTGAAGCTTTCGTACGCGCTCTGCAAGACCCGGAAACTATCGGTCAACATCTGGACCTGTGTGGCCCGAAGGATTACAGCCTTGGCGAACTGGTGCGTTACACCGCACACATAACCGGACACGACACGAACATTATTACCATGCCAGACTTTCTCGCGCGCTTGCAAGCCATGATGCTGGGCTTGTTACCTGTCAAACCCTTTAGTCTGGATAACTACCACACGCTAAAAATTGATAGCGTATGCAAGGACAACGCACTGCCAAAGCTTGGCATCAACCCACGCTCGCTGGAGTCCATCGTTCCAACCTATCTGGGTACTGGCAACATGCGTGCCCACTATGCCCGTTTCCGCGCCAACGCCCGCCGTATCGAATGAAAATCTATCTGGTCGGTGGCGCAGTACGTGACAAGCTGCTCAAGCTGCCGGTCAGTGAGCGCGACTGGGTAGTAGTCGGTGCCAGCCCGCAGGAAATGCTCGATCTGGGTTACAAACAAGTCGGCAAGGACTTCCCCGTTTTTCTGCACCCGGAAACCAAAGAAGAATATGCACTGGCGCGCACCGAACGTAAAACCGGCCCGGGTTACACGGGTTTTGATTTCCATGCGGCGGCTGATGTCACGCTTGAAGAAGATCTTGTACGCCGCGACCTGACCATCAACGCCATTGCAGAAAGTACAGAAGGCGAGCTGATTGATCCCTACGGCGGGCAGGATGACCTGGCAGCAGGGAGACTCCGACATGTCAGCCCCGCCTTTTCCGAAGACCCGGTGCGGGTGCTGCGCGTAGCCCGCTTCGCAGCCCGGTTTGGTCAATACGGCTTCAGCGTCGCCCATGACACCAACGCACTGATGCGTAACATGGTTGCTGATGGCGAGGTTAATCATCTGGTGCCTGAGCGGGTATGGGCTGAATTGTGCAAAGCGCTTGCAACCGACACACCGGAAAAGTTTTTTACCGTGCTGCACGGGTGCAATGCACTGACCATACTCTTCCCGGAAATCGCGGCCGCTTACGAAAGCAATTCAGGTGCACACAAAGCGCAGAACCTCCCCGCCGCACTCGAAGCTCTCAGAGACAGTGCCGCGAAGACCAATGACACACATATTCGTTTTGCTGTGCTACTCGTGTCATTACAACCGGATCAGACTACTGAACAACGTATCGCCACCACCGAAGCCCTCTGCAAACGCTTCCGCATACCCGGTGATTATCTGAAACTGGCAGTGAGTGCCATTCAGCTGGAAAGAAATATCACCGACAACAACCCGGAAGAATTACTGGAGGCCATGGAATCCACACGGGCATTTAACGACCCGACTTGCTGGAACCGGATGCTGAAAACCTGCACCATCACACACCATATCGACAGCGCAAGAGCAGAACTGCTTGACACGGTCAAACAGAAATCCTCCTCTGTCAATGCCGCATGCCTCGAAGACAAATCATTAAAAGGCCCAGCCGTTGGGGCGGCCATCCGCGAACTACGCTGTCGGATAATCGAGAGTATATTGCTGCAACAGTGAGCACGCCAGAAAGCAACTGCATCCCGTGTTGGGCCTACCAGAATATCGCGAACAAGCCGATGCCGAGTACCAGTCGATAGACTACGAAGGGCAGCATACCTACCCGATCGAGCAGTTTCAGAAAATAATGAATACAAAGGTATGCACTCAATGCAGACAACACCACGCCAAGCGCCATTGCCACCCAGTCAACAGCTTCGGCAACTTCAATCAGATTTCTTGTTTCATAAAGTGCCGCCATGGCAATGGCAGGCACTGATAACAGGAAAGAGAAACGTGCGGCCGATTTACGATCCAGTCCAACCATCAGACCGGCAGTTATGGTTATGCCGGAGCGCGAAGTGCCGGGGATCAGTGCAAGCACTTGCGCAAACGCGATAGCCGCAACGCGCCATGCGCCCATGCGGTATTCGCAGCGCGTTTGCACACCTTTCACATCTGCATACCAAAGCGCTAATCCAAATATAATTGTCGTGCTCGCGATAACCAATGGCGAACGCAGGTGCGTGGAAATAGCCTCATGAAACAACAGGCCGCCTATCCCCAACGGTATCATGCTGATCAGCACAGCCCATGCGAGTCTGGCTTCCTCATCAGGGTTTCGGGTACGCAACGAATCAAACCAGGATACGGCCATCCCGTGAAGCTCGCGACGGAAGTAAGCAACCACTGCCGTCAGGGTGCCAAAATGGACAGCAACGTCGAACGCAAGCCCCTGATCCTGCCAGCCCAGCAGCACAGGCACCAGAATCAGGTGCGCAGAACTGGAGATAGGCAAAAATTCTGTGAGGCCCTGCACGATGGCAAGGACGATAACGTGCAGTGTATCCATATATCCGCTTTATAACCGACCGCGCAGGTCCTGTGAATCAAATCCGGGAATTTGTTGGTCAAGATTTCGTGAAAAGCCAATCACCTTAAATCGATCACCCATCTCACCGGGCAACATCAGGCGCTTTGCATCACTGGTCATTTTCAGGAAATCAGGTAGCTCATCAGGGTCAGCCTCAGACATCACCTGATCAATGCCTGCATCGACCAGAAAACGTGCCTGACTGGTATATCCGACAAACGTCATACCCGCGTCGGTCACCGCTTCGACGATACTGGTGAAATCCACAAACGCCGTAATGTCCTGCAAACCCGGATACCAGAACACATTGTCATGTGCCTGATGCTGATAGTGGCAGAGCAGTGTGCCCATGTTGCGCTGTGGGTGATAATACTCGGCACGGCCATATCCATAATCGACAAGCAACAAAACACCTTGTTTCAGGCTGGCGGCCAGACTTCCTGCCCAGTCAGCCAGTGCCGGACAGTGTTCGGTTTTATAATCACCTTCCCATCCGTACTGCCGGGACAGCGCCTTCATACGCTCCCTGTCGCCGACATCAGCTTCGATGCTCTGCCACTGCAACTCACCCGCCGCCATGCCAACACCCAACTCGCGAATTTTACCTTCCTTGTACTGGAAACGCTTGACCGGCAAAGCATCAACAACCTCGTTACCAAAGATAACACCAACCCAGTCGCAGGGCAGTTCGTCGAGCCATTCAACGCGTGACTGCAAGTCATCCGGAAGCTGCGAAATCTGTGTTTTCTGCATCGCCCGCATGGCGAAACTGCGCTCAAGAATCGCGTAACGCTCCGGCAATGCATCGAGTCTTTGCAGGGCAAGCAACAAGTCAACTACGAGAGCACCGCTTCCCGCGCCCAACTCAAGCACTGATGATTTGTCAGTTTTCAGTAACACAGGCGCAATGCAACGTGCCAGACATCGAGCAAACAAATCACCCGACTCAGGTGCAGTAACGAAATCACCCTGCTCACCAAAGGGCGTCAGGCCATTGCTGTAATAGCCCAGTCCCGGCGTATACAATGCCGCATCCATATATACATCGAAAGGAAGAAACCCGCCTGCCTGCTCAATCAGACCAGCAACATGCTCTACCAGTCGCGCACTGAGCGCACGCGCCTCGGCATCCGGTGGCGTTGGGTCAATCGGCATGGACTGAGTTCAGTGATCAACCGGCCACATAGGCTGTGAGGTAGGATCAAACTGATCCCAGATCATTGCGAAGGTAAAACCGGTGACAGGGTGCTTTATGCTGCCGGCAATTTCAGCCAGCGGACAAAGGACAAACGCGTACTCAAGAATTTCCGGGCGCGGCAATGTCAGGCCGTCTTCATCGAGAATGAGATCATCGTATAACAAAAGATCAAGATCCATACTACGACTGCTGAATTTGCCACCACTGCGGTCGCGCCCAAGTTCATCTTCCATACTACGCAGCAACCCGGCCAGCTCCTGCGGAGATAGCGCCGTGTCGAATGCCACGACGAGATTGTAAAAAGCATCGCCTTCAAAACCAACTGCTGTGGTTTCCCATATACGCGAACATTCCAGTTCGCCAACTTCTGCCTTCATTCTTTCGAGTGCCGCAGCGACATTCTTTTCCCGGTCTATATTGCTGCCTACACTGACATACGCCTTGGCCATCCCTTCAACTCCCGTTACTACGTTCGATAATCACGCCCACGCCCTGCGCGCCGCGTACTGCCCCACCTTTGTTTAGTATCAATCGCATCCAGGGCACATCGAACTCAGTAAGCACCAGCTGCACTATCCGCTCCGCCAGCGTTTCAACTAACTGAAAGCTGCTTTCTTCGACAAACGCAATCACGCGCTTGGATACCGCCTTGTAGTTCAGGGTATCGTCGATATGATCTGTGGCTGCCGCCCTGGCAATATCCGTTGCCATCTCCAGATCAAGATGAATCGTTTGTTTGATGGCCCGCTCCCAGTCATAGATGCCGATCACGGTATCGATACGCAGGTCACGAATAAAAATAATGTCCATAAACAGGGCTTTCACACTACAAAGATTAGCGACTATATACAGGTTATACGGATTGAACCAGCCGTGAGGACAACTTGACCGCAACCCGCTAAAGCCTTCCAATAGAATGCATGACTCTCGATCTACTCTATGTGCTGGCCGGCTATCTGCTCGGCTCGCTGTCTTCGGCGATTATCACCTGCCGTCTGATGGGCTTGCCCGACCCACGCAGTGGCGGCTCCGGCAATCCGGGCGCGACCAATGTACTGCGTCTCGGCGGCAAAAAAGCCGCCGCAATTACACTGGCGGGTGACATGCTCAAGGGGCTGTTACCAGTGTTGGCGGTACAGGCGCTGGGCGCGGATATCACCGTTCAATCCGCTGTGGCCGTAGCAGCTTTCATGGGCCATCTATACCCGGTATTTTTTGGTTTCAAGGGAGGCAAGGGCGTAGCCACAGTACTGGGCGTATTACTCGGCCTGCACTGGCCGGTAGGGCTCATGACCATCGCCACCTGGCTGGTTTTTGCCAAGGGATTCAAAATCTCCTCACTGGCAGCGCTGATCGCGATCCTGCTGACACCGTTGTATATCCTCTGGCTGAAACCGGATGAAGCGGTGTTTCTGGCGGCGGTGATTTTCATGGGGGCGCTGCTGTTCTGGCGTCATCGTTCCAATATCCGCAACCTTTTACGTGGTGAGGAAGGCGGTATTGGGGGCGATGAGGAAGACTAGTGTCATGGCGTTGCAAGCGCCGACAACTCCTCCAGCGACCAGCGTGGCCGCACAACAATTTCCTGATCCTGCCGCTCGCCAACCTGTAACCGACAGGCACCGGCGTAGGCGATCATGGCACCGTTGTCGGTGCAGAATTCCAGCCGTGGGAAGAATAGCGTCGCGCCCATCTCCGCAGTCATCTTGCCGAGTCCCTCGCGCAAGGCCTGGTTAGCGCCGACGCCACCCGCAATCACCAACTGCATCACTCCCGTCTGCTGCAAAGCCCGGCGGCATTTGATCAGCAGGGTATCAACCACCGCGTCCTGGAAGGCACGGGCAATATCAGCACGGGTCTGGTCGTTCTTGTCACTATCCTGAAACGTGGTCAGAGCGAAGGTTTTCAAACCGCTGAAACTGAAATCCAGCCCCGGCCGATTGGTCATCGGGCGTGGAAACCGGTACCGCGCCGGGTCACCCTGTTCGGCAAGTTTCGCCAACACCGGCCCACCGGGGTAATCCAGCCCCAACAGTTTGGCCGTTTTGTCGAAAGCCTCGCCAGCGGCATCATCGAGCGTATCACCAAGAATCCGGTAATCACCGATGCCCTGCACTTCCACCAACAGGGTGTGGCCACCGGATACCAGCAGCGCGACAAAAGGGAATTCCGGGACAGGGTTTTCCAGCATGGGCGCCAGCAGGTGCCCTTCCATATGATGTACCCCGACCGCCGGCACACCCCAGGCAAGCGCCAGGCTGCGGCCAATGGAAGCGCCGACCAACAGCGCTCCGACCAGCCCCGGCCCGGCTGTGTAGGCAATGCCATCAATGGCTTGTGGCTCGATACCTGCCTCGTCGAGCACGGTTTGCAGTAGCGGTAAAGTCTTGCGTACGTGATCACGCGACGCCAACTCTGGCACCACACCGCCGTATTCTGCATGCAAGGCAATCTGGCTGTGCAGGGCGTGCGCCAGCAAGCCGCGTTCGGTATCGAACACGGCTAGCCCGGTTTCGTCGCAGGAAGATTCAATACCGAGAACACGCATGCCCGTATGGTAACGGACAGCCGTTATTTCTTCAGCAGCGTATCCAGACCGGCAAAGGGGTTGTGGGTCGCCCCGGAAGATTTCTCGTCTGACGTGACAGAACCGCCTGACTGCTGATCAGCTTCCAGCAAGCGCTGGTGTTCGTTGTCATGGCAATACAGGCAGAGTAATTCCCAGTTACTACCATTGGTGGGGTTGTGGTCATGATCATGGTCGCGGTGGTGGACCGTCAATTCGTGCAGGTTTTCACGGGTAAACTCCCGCTCGCAGCGGCCACAAATCCACGGATAGAGCTTCAGGGCCTGCTCGCGATAACCCAGTTCCCGCGCATCCCGCGACTTGTGCGTAGCGGCAACCAGTTCGTCCATCTTGCTTTTACTCATCGGTATTCTCGTCACACAGGCTGTCGTTTCCGGGGCGTACCAGTGTACTTCAGCCCGGGGTACGGGCGAAACACCAGCATTCATTCGCTGACATGTTGATTATATTGGGAAATACCGGATTTTACCTTTGCCTTCGGCGCTGATACACTACGCGCCCCTTGTAATCCGTGTTAGAGGAATTGGCTTTGCCACAAGTAAAAGTACGCGAAAACGAGCCCTTTGAAGTCGCCCTGCGCCGTTTCAAACGCTCCTGCGAAAAGGCTGGCGTCCTGTCTGAAGTCCGCCGCCGTGAGTTCTACGAGAAGCCCACCCAGGAACGCAAACGCAAGCAAGCGGCAGCTGTAAAACGCCACGCGAAAAAAATGTTTCGCGAAAACGCTCGTCGCACCCGCCTGTACTAAACCTCTCCCGCTCGCCTGAACATGGCCCTCAGGGACACACTCCAGCAGGATATGAAGACTGCCATGCGCGGCGGCGACAAGCCGAAGCTGGGCGTCATCCGCCTGATCCTGGCCGCCGTCAAGCAACGCGAAGTCGACGAACGCATCGAACTCGATGACGATCAAGTCACCGTGGTACTGGACAAAATGTCCAAACAACGCCGCGACTCGCTGGGGCAATTCGAAAAAGCCGGCCGCGAGGATCTTGCAGCACAGGAACGTTTCGAGCTGGAAGTCATCCAGATCTATTTGCCCAAACCGCTCGATGATGCGGAGATCGATACCCTGATCGACGCTGCAATCGAATCTATCGGTGCTGCCAGCCTGAAAGATATGGGCAAGGTCATGGGGCAACTCAAGAGCAAACTGCAAGGCCGCGCCGATATGGGCGCCGTCAGCGGCAAGATCAAGGCCCGTCTGTCCGGCTAGGCCGGATACTATGTCCGGCCGCATCCCGCAAAGCTTCATTGATGATCTGCTCAACCGCGTCGATATCGTCGAAGTTATCGACGCCCGCGTACCACTGAAAAAAACCGGCCGCGAACACCAGGCCTGCTGCCCGTTCCACAACGAAAAAACCCCATCGTTTACCGTCAGTCCGACCAAGCAGTTCTACCACTGCTTTGGCTGTGGCGCGCACGGCAGCGCGGTGGGTTTCCTCATGGAGTACGACAACCTCGAATTCCCCGAGGCGATTGAAGAGCTGGCGCGCAGCATCGGCGTCGATGTTCCACGCGAAGACGGCGACACCCCGCGCCAGGACCCGCGCCGCGATGATCATTACTCACTGCTGGAACGCGTGGATCACTTCTACCGCAACCAGCTACGCGAACACGCTCAGGCTGAGCGCGCCGTTTCTTACCTGAAAGACCGTGGGCTGAGCGGTGAGATAGCCGCCACCTTCGGCCTCGGCTACGCCCCACCCGGCTGGGACAGCTTGCTGAAGTTTTTCGACAACGACACCCACAGCCAGCAACTGGCCGTCGAACTGGGGCTGCTCGTCAAACGCGACGAGGGTGGGCTGTACGACCGCTTCCGAGACCGCATCATGTTCCCCATCCGCGACCGGCGTGGCCGCACCATCGGCTTTGGTGGCCGGGTCATGGGCGATGAAAAACCCAAATACATGAACAGCCCGGAAAGCCCGGTATTCCATAAGGGACAAGAACTCTACGGCCTGTTCGAGGCCCGCAAGGCCAGCCAGAAGCTGGAACGCTTACTGGTCGTCGAGGGCTACATGGACGTGGTGGCGCTGGCACAGTTCGGCCTGACCAACGCCGTCGCCACGCTTGGCACGGCGACCACCCCGGAGCATCTGGAACGCCTGTACCGCACCGTGCGTGAAGTCGTGTTCAGCTTCGATGGCGACGCAGCCGGCAGCCGTGCCGCTTGGCGCGCGCTGGAGAACGCCTTGCCCGTGATGCGCGACGGTCGCGAGGCACGTTTCCTGTTTCTCCCTGATGGAGAAGACCCTGATAGCCTGGTACGCCGCATCGGATCAGACGCTTTTCAGAAAAAAACTGTCGAGTCGGTTCCACTTTCACAGTTTTTCTTTGAACACCTGCAGCAGCAGGTCGATATGGAAAGTGAGGGCGGACGAGCACAACTGGTCAAAGCAGCACAGCCCCTTCTGCTGAGCATGCCAGACTCGGTATTTCGGGATCTGATGCTGAACAAACTGGCCGAGCGCAGTGGCATGAACACAGCAAGGCTGCAAAGCCGTGTATTCGGCGGTGAAAACACACCGGCGGAAGAACCACCCAAGCCGGACACAGGCCACAACGGACGTAGCCCGATTCGCACCGCGATACACCTGCTGCTGGAACAGCCGCAACTGGCAGAAACCGTGGTAACGCCCTGTGGCTTCGAGGATTTGGACGCACCAGGCATTGCCCTGTTGAGTGAGCTGCTTGAAAAGCTTCACCAAAGCCCCAACCTCTCGACGGGTGGAATACTCGAGCACTGGCGCGGGAGGCCCGAAGCGCAACACCTGGCAAAACTTGCGGGTACGCCTACCGATTTGCCACCGGAAGGACTGAGTGAGGAATTTCAGGACGCGGTTCAACGTCTGATTGAGCAGAGAAATCGTTACCGCACAGAATTATTGCTCTTTC
>UOFN01000065.1_pt1 | contig 17241 bp, 16 predicted proteins | sample 1990111 | NCBI WGS metagenome assembly UOFN01 (sample SAMEA4728526, study PRJEB27164) | hydrothermal vent metagenome | biome: marine basaltic hydrothermal vent biome; feature: marine hydrothermal vent; material: mineral | place: Pacific Ocean | collected 2011-06-14/2011-07-23 | depth 1741 m | reverse complement strand
GCAGTGTCAGCGAGGCCGATGTACGTACCATGCTGGGTACCATCGAGCGCAGCCATGTGATCGAGATCCTGCGCGCACTCGCGGACGCAGACGCAGTTGCCCTGCTAGCCGTGGTCGAGCAGCTTTCACAGCAGGCTCCCGATTACGAGGGGCTGCTGGCGGAGTTGCTGACAGACCTGCAACAGATTGCCATCGCCCAGGTATCAGCCGAGGCCGTTGATGCGCATATTGAGGCGCGAGACACGCTGCTGGAACTGGCGCAGCGCATGGACCCGGAAGATGTGCAGCTCTATTACCAGATTGGCTTGATCGGACGACGTGATTTACCGCTGTCGCCTGATCCGCGTGGCGGTATGGAAATGATTCTGTTGCGCATGCTGGCGTTCCGCCCGACCACAGCGGATCAAACGGAAACGGTTGCGCGGCCTGTTAAGTTGCGTCCGGCGGCGACCACGCCAGCGACCAACCGCGCTTCTGCACCATCCGCCAGCCCGACACCTGCAAAGGCACCTGTTCCTTCATCTGCCGCCTCCGTCTCGGAAGACAGCGACTGGTCATCGCTGGTCGAGGGTATGCGGCTCAAGGGCATGGTGCGCGAACTGGCGATGAACTGCACGCTGGAGCAACAAGCCGGAGAACAGTGGCAACTGACGCTGGACGGGGAGCATCAACAACTCCTCAATAAAACACGCCAGCAACAGCTCGAAGACAAGCTTGCGGAATGCCTGGGTAAAAACCTGAAACTGAAAATTGAAATCAGGGGCGCAGCCAGTGATACCCCGGCCAGGCAACGCCAGCGTGAGATAGATCAGCGTCATGCCGGTGCTGTCGAGGCGATCACCTCTGACCCGAACGTCAAAGCGTTCCAGAAAGCTTTTGGTGCAACACTGCACGATGAAACCATCTGTCCCCGTGATAGTTAAAAACAGAAAAGGCAGGGTTTTATTTTGAAGTTAAAGGAGGCAATTGCAGAGATTGGTGCCGATGAAGCAAATGTTGTTGCCAAGAATCTAGCGGTAAAAATAGGAATTGACTGGGATGCAGGAGCTGGTGTCGTTTTTTCTGCTGTATTGAATGATGCGGATCGTGTGCCAGGTAACATTGGTGCCAAAAGTGACAATGAAACCTCTGCCATCAGAAAGTGGTTGGAGAGATATAAAAAAGGGTTTGATGGTAGGGCATCACAGAGAATTTCCAACGCGCCCGGCACGGTTTCAGATCCGGTTATTGATGAAATGATAGGTGCTCGACTTACAGAATTAACGCAAGGAGACCTCAATAGGATTGCTTTTTCTCACCGGCTGTCTATGTCGGCTGAGAATATTCTTGGACTTATCCTGGAAGAATATTTGTCGGAAAAAATCCAAGAGTCAGGTTGGTGTTGCGCATGGGGTGAAACGGTAAGATCGGTTGATTTTGTTCATGCTGATGGAAGGCTTCTCCAGATAAAGAATCGCAGTAACTCAGAAAATAGCTCCAGCAGCTCTGTGCGAGACGGCACTAAAATACAAAAGTGGTTCCGAATCAAGGCAGATCGGATTGAATATATGTGGAATGGTTTGAATGATATTTGCGGCGTATCTTGTTTATCCGAAGAATCTTTCGTGAGTTTTGTGAAGGATCTGATTGAGCGTAACCCCAACTGCCTTGCAGTAGAAAAAGACAGCCCTTGGCAATGAAAGCTTGTTATCCAAATGACAGTTCAGTTTGCGTTGCTGTTTGAGAAGAGTCCCGGGAGTTCGTTAAAATACGCCTGAATTCGTGCTCCCATTCGGTGTTGTTTGTGTTTTTATATCGCGAGTACTTGAAGCCCGGATAGCTTTTGATACTAGTGCCTGTGATGAGGTTTCGTATAAGTGCGCCTATTGCAAAGCCCAGGCTTGCAGGGACAGCATTTCCTACCTGTTTGTATTGTTGTACCAGAGGGCCTGCCAGCTCCCAGTTATCAGGGAATTCCTGGAGTTTTTTATATTCCTGTATCGAGAGAGGCCTGTTTTCTTCAGGGTGGGCCAGATCTGTTGCAGGCATTGCTGGGTGCGTGACAAGTGTAGGCGCGGGTTTGTCCCAAGCCAATCGGCGCAGAAATCCAGTTTTCCCTCCGCCAGCATAATAAGATTTACCCATGGCCTCTTTTTGAAGGTTCTTCGGTAGATTTTTCCAGTTCTGCCCAGGTTTCAATAATCTGTAATATTTAAGTCTTTTCTCCGGGAAGTTCAGGTGTAAAGGGTGTTGTTGGGCCAAATCACTGGTTGCTTGCCGAAATGTTTTCCACTTCAATAAATTGTGTTCTGCATTTTCAGCGTGTGTTGGAGTTAAGAAAGGTGGCTGCTTCCCATCTCTAGAGCACACTATGACAACACGCTCTCTAACTTGGGGTGTGCCGAAATTTGCGGCATTGTATAAATTGAAAGAGTACGAATATCCAGACCGCTTAAGTGTGGTTAATACGAAGTTTAGCGCACCACCTTTTAACTCGTCTTCGGATAGGTCTGGAAACTCAGGCCCACGTTGGTCGTGTGGTCGATGATCCATCGGGCATGAAAGAAGTCCGCGCACATTTTCTATGACGAGATATCTAGGGTTTAACTCTACAGCAAGGTCAATGTACTTGAGGAAAACATTTCCTCTGTCATCGTTGAATCCCTTGCGATTTCCTGCGGTGCTGAATGCCTGGCAAGGTGGGCCACCCACTATCAAATCTATTTCATCAAAATCAGTAAGTCCTGCTGCATTCAAGATGTCATGCTTTGAATAGTTGTTGATGTCGCTGAGGAGAGCGATATCGGGTTTGTTAAGTGCGATGGTTTGTCTGCAGTGTTTGTCAATTTCACAGGCCAGGCGAATATCGAAACCGGTTTTTTCGATACCAAGGTCGAGGCCCATGGCACCTGAAAAAAAGCTCAAAGCAATGGGGTTTTTCTTTTTGCGTTTTCTTGATTTGTATATTGGGTGGTCTTCAGCAATAACATGGGCGCTTTTGAGGCCAAATTGCTTCACGCTAACGATAGAAATTATCCAGGAATTGCCAACTTTCTTTGCCTCTAAGACACCTGATCGGCATAATGTCCTGACACGTTGTTCGCTTATACTCAGCGTGGTAGCGGCGTCTTTTGCACTGATATAGGTACTCATGACAGGTTTCCTTTCCGAAATCTACAGCAGGTACCCTGATACTACGTAATCTCGGTGCCATGTCAATATCCCATGGCTAAAGATTAAAGCAACGAGAGTCGGCAGATTTACTGCTAATGCCCGAACACCATTGAGGAATTGCACGTTATGAAAGGTGGACTTGGAAATCTGATGAAACAGGCCCAGCAGATGCAGGCCAATGTACAAAAGGCGCAGGACGAGATTGCGGAGATGGAAGCCACCGGTGAATCCGGCGGTGGTCTGGTCAAGGTAACCATGACTGGTCGTCACGAAGCACGTCGTGTGGAGATAGACGATAGCCTGATCGGTGATGACAAGGATATGCTTGAAGACCTGATCGCCGCAGCCATCAATGATGCGGCACACAAGATTGATGCCTTGTCGCAGGAACACATGGCGAGCATGAGTGCCGGCATGAACCTGCCCGCAGGCATGAAGCTGCCGTTCTGAATGGCGGTATCCCCCCTTATTCAGCAATTGATGGAAGCGTTGCGCTGTCTGCCCGGTGTGGGTAACAAGACCGCACAGCGCATGGCCTATCATCTGCTCGAACGTGATCGTGAAGGCGGTACGCAGTTGTCGCTGATGTTGAAAAAAGCGATGGAAGGCATAGGACGTTGCAGCGATTGCCGTACCCTGTGCGAAACCGAGACCTGTTCGCTATGCGCCAGCGACCGCCGCGATGAAGCAGCATTGTGTGTAGTAGAAAACCCCATGGATGTTGAAGCGCTGGAACAGGCCACTGATTTCCGCGGCCGTTACTTTGTATTAATGGGCCACCTGTCGCCGCTCGATGGCATAGGTCCGGAAGAGCTGGGGCTGGGAATGCTCGGCGCACGTTTTGCCAACGAAGATCTGAAGGAAGTGATTCTTGCGACAAACCCCACCGTCGAAGGTGAGGCGACGGCGCAGTACATCAGTGAGATGGCGCGTGAGCACGGTATTCGTACCACACGCATCGCGCATGGCGTGCCGATGGGCGGTGAACTTGAATACATTGATAGCGGTACCTTGTCGCATGCCTTTTCCGGGCGTCGCGACCTTTCTTAAGGGGTATATTTAAAAACGCTTACAACTTATTGTTTGTAAACAATAACACGTATTTAAAAACCAGCCATTTCGACGGTTTTCTGACAGCAGACCAGACCAGGATTTTGGTATAAACTTCAGTGCATCGCCTGCCGATTGTGCAGACAGGAACGAAGGGACAGGAAGCCAAATGGATATCACCCGGTTACCGTCAGCGCCGTATGGGCGCCCGGTAACAGCCTTAGTAAACAGCAGCTCGCGCGTTGGCAATGTCAGTGCGTTCGAGCCTGTGGCTGAGGCAGAAGACAGATATCTCTTCGACAACGAACGACCGGCACGACTTGTTCAGGGCGAATTACTCGATCGCCAACGCGACTTCTACCAATCCACCAGCGCTTTTGTGAATGAGCGTTATCTTGATCAGACCCGTCCTGCCGATCAGCCTGGTACTTCCGCCTTGAAATCAAATGCTGCGATACTCCAGTACGCTAACAACATTCGCCCTGAATCCATTGCAGACCTGACGCAGGGTCGCAGCGTTAACTTCTTCGTCTAAGCGTATGACTGATTGTCTGTTCTGCAAAATGGTTGCCGGTGATATCACGCCGGACATTGTTTACGAAGATGATGATGTGCTGGCATTTCGTGATATCAATGCACAAGCGCCGACGCATGTGCTGGTTATTCCGAAGCAACATGTTTCCACCCTGAATGATCTGGATGATGAACACGCACCTCTGGTTGGCAAGATGATGCTGGCGGCGGCCGCTATCGCTGCGCAGGAAGGCTTTGCGGAGCAGGGATATCGCACGGTATTGAACTGTAACGCCGACGGTGGTCAGACTGTATTTCACATCCACCTGCACGTGCTGGGCGGCCGACCCATGCACTGGCCACCGGGCTAGGGTCAGGCCTTTTCTTCCAGACGTTTCACTGCGTCGTGTAAAGCATCGATTCGCTTCGCGTAGATAAAATCCTTGTCGAGACGTTGGGTGACTTGCTGCTTGTCCAGAATAGCGCGTACTTCAGGGCGGGCACCGACCAGATAGACAATACACTCTGCTTCGAGTGAATCAGCGATAACATCTTCCATAGCGCGTGCCGAGGTATAGTCGATGGAAAGGGTATCTGTCAGGTCCAGCAGCATGATGTCGTAGTCGGGCGCTTCGGTATGGCGCCGCACGATGGACTTGGCGGAAGAAAAACTCATCGGTCCACTCAGGTGGAACAGCATAATGCGTTCGTTTCCGCGATTAAAAACCTCGGCTTCTTCGGCGGACAGGGGTGAATCTTCCTCAGCCTGCGTAATAGTGGACATACCCTTGATTTGCAAGTCGGTCATGCGTTGCATGAACAGAAAGCTGGCCATGACCATGCCGATACCTACCGCCAGCAGCAGGTCGATGGTTACTGTGACGATAAGTACAACCAGCATGATTGCCACACCGGCCTTGGGCAAATGTTGCAGTCGTTTCAGGTAACTCCAGTCGATGATATCGGTGCCGACCTTGATAAGAATACCGGCAAGCACGGCTTTGGGAATGTTACTGGCGAGTGAACCGGCACCCAGCACAATGGCCAGCAGTACCAGGGCGTGCAAGGCACCGGAAATTGGTGTGCGGCCACCGGCCTTGACGTTGACCATGGTGCGCATCGTTGCCCCGGCACCGGGTAGCCCCCCGAACAGACCGGCGACGGTATTACCGATTCCCTGTCCGATCAGTTCACGGTTGGAACGATGCAGGGTTCGGGTAACGTTATCAGCGACCAGCGACGTAAGCAGCGAATCGATAGCGCCAAGGCCGGCCAGCGTGATAGCAGAAGCTACCATTTTCATTGCCAGCGCCGTATCAACGGTGGGAAGGCGGAGCTCGGGTATCCCGGTGGGGATGGTACCGATGATAGGTGTACTACCCGGCGCAAGAAAAACGACATAGCCTACTGTGCCGGCAATCAGCGCCAGTAAAGGTGAAGGTATCAGGCGGTTCAAACGCGGCAACAATGACGGCACGCCGTAGACGATCAACAAAGTGATTAACGCTAGAACCAGTGCTGTGCTATTTATATTCTGAAGGAGCCCCGGTATTGCCTGAGCAGCGTCAACCGGTTTCGACACGGTGGCATGGCCAAGCATGGGGCCGAACTGTAGCAGGATGATAATGACACCAATGCCACTCATGAAACCGGATACCACCGGGTGCGGTACCAGCTCGATATATTTCCCCCAACGCAACAAGCCAAGAATAATCTGGAACAGGCCACCGAGCATGACAACGGTAAACGCCAGGGCTGCGCCGTGTGCGGGATCGTCTGGAAACATGCTGGTGTACTGGAGGAAGATGGCGGCCATAACTACCGTCATCGGGCCGGTGGGGCCGGACACCTGCGCCGGTGTGCCGCCGAACAAAGCGGCAAAAAACCCCACGAAAATAGCGCCGTACAAACCAGCCACCGGACCTGCGCCGGAGGCTACGCCCATCGCCATGGCCAGCGGCAGGGCGACGACGGCCGCGGTCAGGCCGCCGTAAATATCGCCGCGAAGGTTATTGAAATGAAGACCGTGGATCAGCGCCATGGATGTAAATGCCTTGCGTTCGAATAAAACGCGGATTCTAGCATGTCCGCAACGCGACGCATGCGGGCAGTTGCCGGGTGATTTCAGCCTTGAGCTTTGAGGGATGCCGCCAGTGCGCGGTAGTTTTCCAGCCGCTGCGGGTGGATGTTACCGCTGCGAGCGGCATCCGCAATCGCACAGCTTGGCTCACTGACGTGTCGGCAGTTATGGAAGCGACACTGGCCAAGCCAGGGCGCGAATTCACGAAACCCCTGCGCCAGCTCCTCAGGCCCGACGTTACAGAGCGTGAAATCACGGACGCCGGGCGAGTCGATGAGGTCACCGCCGTCCGGCAGGTGGTATAGCGTCGCCACCGTCGTGGTGTGGCGGCCAAGGCCGGTGACCTGGGACAGGTTGCCGACGCGAATCTCAAGATCGGGTAACAGTGTTTGCACCAGCGAGGATTTCCCCACTCCGGACTGGCCGACCAGAATGCTGGTGTGATTTTTCAGCGCGGCGTAAAGGTCTTTCATGCCATCCGTGCTGAGGGTGCTGGTGAACAGTAAGGTGTAGCCGACGTCACGGTAGAGTGACAGGCGTTGTTCCAGCCGCTCGCGACTTTCGCTGTCCAGCAAATCACACTTGTTCACGACAATAACCGGGGTAACGCCGATCAGTTCGCTGGCAGCCAGGTAACGATCCAGCATGCCATATTCAAAACTGGGTTTGCTGGCGATCACTACTACAATCTGATCCATGTTAGCCGCGACCGGTCGTGGACGGTTGTTATGGTCGGGCCTGACCAGTGTGCTGTTGCGGTCCAGCACCCGGGTGATGACACCTTCTCGCGGGTTGCTGCTGGTCCATAATATCCGGTCACCGCATACAGTACGCGGCAGGTTTTTACGGGTCACGCAGCGAATGACTTCCCCGGCTTCACTCTCGACAAGACTGGTTTGCCCATAATGGGCAAGTACCAGGCCGGGGCTGCCCTGGGCTTCAGGTTTTTTTGCAGGCGAGCGCGGTTTGGGGCGGCGGTTGGCCAAAGTGTGTCAGCTGTCCGGGTTCAGTGCGTCGATTCTTGACGCGCAAATAAAATCATTTTCGGACAGTCCGCCGACCGAGTGCGTGCTGTAGTGTACCGTGCAACGGTTATAGCCGACTTCGAGATCCGGGTGGTGGTCTTCCCGGTGAGCAACCCAGGCCAGCGCATTGACGAAGGCGATAGTCTGGTAATAGTTTATGAAACGGAAGCCGCGTTGCATGGCAAGCCCGCTGTCATTCACTGACCAGTCAGGGTGAAGTTGCGGCATCAGCGCGCTGACTTCCTCTGTTTCAAGCTGGCGGGTCTCCTGCTGACAGTGTTGGTCGTTCAGCCGTTGCGTCATGACGCAGGCCTATTTGAACTTGTAGAAAGTTTCATCGAGGTATTGCACAACGTCAGCGACATCTTCGTCAAACCATTGTGCGCCGGCGTTTAACTGGCAACGAGAAACCTGTTTGTTGAGTGCCTCGCGGTCTTTGATAAACCGGCCGTCGCGGGAGTAAACTTCGTTGCCGTGACACTTCATGCAAGTTGCATCGTGGAGTTTTTTCCCGTTATCCGTATCCGCAAACACGCTGGTTGAGCTGAGTATGAACAGTAGACCTGCGCTTAAAATGAATCGCATGACGTTTTCTCCTTTATCCTGTTTTGCGGGCAAGATGTGCGACGCGTACCGGTGCCGGTGGATGTGAATCATAGAATGCCGAGTACAGAGGATCCGGCGTGAGAGTGCTGGCGTTTTCCTTGTACATTTTGACCAGCGCATGAATCAGGTCACTGGCACTGGCCTGCTGAGCCGCGTAATCATCCGCTTCAAATTCATGCTTGCGCGAGAACCACGAAGATAGCGGTTGCATCACAATGGTGAATACTGGTGAGACCATCATGAATAACAGCAAGGCAAGTGCGCTGGATTGCAGTTGTACGCCCAGCCCCTGGTAGAACCAGGCTTGTTGAATCAACCAGCCAAGCAGAGCGAGACCGGCCAGACTCATCAGCATCATAGTAACGATACGTTTCTGTATATGCTTGCGTTTGAAATGCCCCAATTCGTGAGCCAGTACCGCTTCAATTTCATCAACGTCCAGGGTCTCCAGCAAGGTGTCGAAAAACACAATGCGTTTGTTCTGGCCCATGCCGGTGAAATAGGCGTTGCCATGGCCGGAACGACGCGAGCCATCCATCACATAGATGCCTTTGCTTTTAAAGCCGCAACGGTCGAGCAGCGATTGAATGCGTTGTTGCAGTTTGTCATCTTCGAGCAGTGTGAATTTGTTGAACAGTGGTGCGATCACGGCGGGGTAGGCCCACATCATCAGCAGGCTGAAGCTGGTCCACAGAATCCACAGCCACAACCACCACAAGCTGCCGGATTCCTGCATCAGCCACAGTGCGGCCCATGCCAGCGGTACACCCAGCGCCAGCATCAGCAACGTTTGTTTGAGCATGTCACCCAGCCAGATGCCGACGGTAGTCTTGTTAAAACCAAAGCGTTCTTCAAGCGTGAAAGTGTGATAGAGCGAGAAGGGCAGATCCAGCGCGGCCATTAGCATGAAGGCACTGATCATCAGGGCGACGCCGGTAGGCACCGGATCCCAACCCGCACCTTGCCATAACTCGCCGAACCACTGCAGTCCACCGCCCAGCGTCCAGCCCAGCAACAGCAAGGTTCCCCAAACCAGTTCCAGCCGCCCGAGACGGGTGTTAGCCAGCGTGTAATCGGCGGCCTTCTGATGGGCGTCCAGTGCAATCTTGTCCGCGAAAGCGTCCGGCACACGTTCACGGTTACTGCTGACGGCGCGAATCTGACGTTGCGCCAGCCACAGTTTAAGTGCCAGCGAAATCGCGAGGGCGCAAACAAAAATCCAGCCAAATGTATTCATCGCGCAAGGTTAGCCTTTGCTACAATGCAGTACAACCTCAAGGAGCGTCAGGAATGTCAGACAGGAAAACCAATCTCATCTGGATCGATCTGGAAATGACCGGGCTGGATACCTTTAACGATCAGATTATTGAAATTGCCACCATCGTCACCGATTCACAGTTGGAGATTATCGCCGAAGGGCCGATGCTGGCGATTCACCAGCCGGACGAAGTCATGGCAGGCATGGACGAATGGAATACCCGCCAACACGGCAAGTCCGGTCTTACCCGGCGCGTTAAGGACAGCACGCTGAGTGCGAAAGATGTCGAACGCACAACCATTGAATTTCTGGAACAGCATGTCGACAAGGGTGCTTCGCCGATGTGCGGTAATTCCATCTGCCAGGATCGCCGCTTCATGGCGCGATTGATGCCGGAACTGGAAGACTTCTTCCACTATCGCAACCTGGACGTCAGCACCCTCAAGGAGCTGGGTAAGCGTTGGGCGCCTGAGCTGACCAGCGGCTTCAAAAAAGAGTCCGCGCATCTGGCGATGGATGATACGCGTGATTCAATTAATGAACTCAAGTATTACCGGGAGCATCTGTTCCGTAATTTCGACTAAATCCAGGTTTTTTTCAACAATAATGAAGAATATTACACATCATGGAAGGTCGCAGGGCCTTCTGCAGTCAGTACTTACACTATCCCTGCTCATCGGCCTGGTATTTCCACCGGATGCGGTCGCCACTAACGGGCTCAACCAGATTGGCTTCGGACCGGAATCGATCGGCATGGGCGGTGCGGATCTTGCGGTTGCGCGGGATACTTCGGCGCTGAATACCAATCCGGCCGGACTCACCCAGATTAAAGGAGCCCGTCTGGATATGAATCTCGCCGTTGCCGACACCGGGAGTATCAGGCACAAGGACGAGTTTGGAAACGACAGTAATAATGCCAACAAATACCCACGGCTGGGGAATATTGCTTATGCCAGGCGGTTGGAGAAGTATCCAGTCACGGTTGGATTGGGACTGTTTGCCCAAGGCGGTACGGGTAATGAATACAACAACCTCAATACCGCTTTCGGTACACGGGATGATCTGTCCATCCTGTTCCGCGTCGCGCGTATCACCCCGGGCTTCGCCTGGCAGGTCAATGATGCGCTGTCGATTGGCGCCAGTATCGTCGGGACCTATGCGGACCTTGAACAGGATTTCTTCCCCGATACGTCATTTGCCAATCCGGTTGACCCGTCCCGGTCGTTCTTCGGCTTCAGGCTCAGGGATATGAACGACTTCAATGTCGGCATCAAGCTGGGCCTGATGTATAAAGCCAATGACTGGCTGACATTGGGTGCGGCCTATAACAGCAAGGTCGACATCAACCTTCAGGGGGACATGGTAGTGGACTTTTCCGCCCTGGGTCTGGGCAAGGTGACCTACCGCGATGCCGAAGCGAAAAACATCGACCAGCCGCAGGAGTTTGGTGTTGGTGCCGCCATCCAGGCAACCGACAGGCTGTTACTGTCGCTGGAGATGACCTGGATCGACTGGTCGGGTGCGGTGACGCGTGGAACGACACGGGCGAGTGATCCCGGCAACCCCGCCGCTCCGCCGGTGCTGAAAAATTCACTCACCTACAACTGGCGTGACCAGTATGTATTTGCCGTGGGCGCAGCCTATGACTGGAATACCAGTGTGCGGCTGCGCGCCGGTTACAACTATGGACGCAACCCGATTCCCGACGAGTCGATCAATCCCCTGCTAAACATCATTGATAAACACCACCTGACAGTCGGATTCGGTTATACCCTGGATTCCACCTGGCAGATTGATGGTGCGCTCGAATGGAGTATCCGTAATGACGCAACGTATACCAACCCGGAGCTGCCATTCGGCTCGAATGCCGAGGCAACTGGAGAAACGGTTGCCCTGCACCTCAGACTGAGCCGAAGCTGGTAGTCCGGTCCGTACACATCATGCAGGTTTTGTATTAAGTCGCTTTCCCGCGCTTGGCTACGCCGATCAGGCCGACCAGACCGCTGCCGAACAGCCAGACGGCTGCAGGCACCGGCACAACCGTTGCGCTGCCAAATGTAATGTCCGCTGCGTTATCGATTGTGGTGGTCGTTGTTGTGCCGTCGTTAAATCTGAGGGTGAAACGCCGGTAGGAAAAATCGCCGGTGGTCAGATCCTGTGCCAGCACAAACGGGTCGGGAAACAGTGCCGCTCCGCGCCAGTCAACAGTGAACCGGTTAATGGTATTTGTGCCAACGCTGCCGCTGATGGTGCCGTTACTGCCGCCGAGTGAGAGGGTAAAAAAGTCGGTGCCACCACCGCTGCCCGTAAACTGCTGTACCCTGCCGTTCTGGCCGGTAAAGATGTTGCCGGCTACATCAAGTGTGAAATTGTCGACAATACCGGTATAGGTTGCCGTACTGCCACCCGTAGGCACAACAGACTCATCCAGTTCGAACGAGCCGCTAAAGGTATCACTCGCTGCGAAGGGGGCTACGTTGTTCGGATCCAGCGTGCCGCTGAAAGTGACGGTGATTGCCTGGCTTGCGCCGGACAGTAGCAGTGCTCCGAGGAATATGGCGGATCGTGTGACAGATAGTATATTCATTCAATTTTTCTCTTCTCGATTTTTATACGTTAGTAATGTCCAAACAGGTTCTCAGGCTTGCTGGTACGCAGCGTTCTTGCGTCTGGCCAGTCCGATCAGGCCGATCAGACCACTGCCGAACAGCCACACCGCCGCAGGTACTGGCACCGCGCTGACATCACCGTCGCGTACGGCTAATGCATAGAACTGATTGGCCTTGAAACCAGGAAATTGAAGACCGCTTCGGAAACGTAGGTACCAGGCGTTAAAGAGCGGATCACTCTGGTCTTCCATCTCAGACCAATAATAGTCAGACAGCAAATTCGCGAAAGGACCAGTATTGGTCAGTCTGTTTCCGTTCCGTATCGATCCGTCTTCCCGCCGGCTCGCATCATTTCCCAGCGTGTTATAGAAGAGTGTTGCCATTTCGCTGTAGACTGTTCCCGATGTATCAACAGTCAGCACGTTGTAGCCGCAATCGGTTCCTGAAAAGACAATTGCTTCACACCCCGGAGCACCGGTATCGATCATGGTAGGCAGACGCCAGTCGTTGTAACCCAGGTACCCGGAATTATTCATGGCCTCGAACCAGAACCGCGTTCCGGGCCAGCTCATGCTGCCGTTCGAATTGATATAGCCTGTCATCGAAGACGGATCGCCGGGCTGGAACGTACCCAGGTCGGTGTCATACGCCAGACCAAAGCTGTTGCTGGTCGCCAGATTTGCATCCGTCAGCCACGTGATATCCAGCACGGTGTCGTAATAGGCTTCATAGGTCGCTGCGTTTCCATCCAGATCCCGGCCTTGTAGCGTGCTCTCCCAGGTGCCTTGGCCGGTTACAGGAACCGCCTGCGCGGATTGTGTAACAATGGTCAGGACGCAGGCGCTGACCGCGCCCATAACGAGATGTGATTTCATATTTCTTCCCCTGCGCTGTTTTTGTTGCTTGTTATTTCAATTTAAATGCTGACAGAGGTGGTGTGTTCACTTCTGTGTGCAGTGTGGGGTTAACTGTAAGAAACACAGGGTTACACACAGGTAACAGAAAGCCTTGAAATGTGATCCCCTGACTTAACCTGATAAAAAACATGGAATTTATTTATTTGTTTGTTGGTGTGCCAGGGGGGCGAACGGGCTGCGGACAAGGCGCTGGCGAGGAGAGACATCACCGGAGCAGCGGTGATTGCCTTTTATGCTCAGGATTGTATTAAATTTGTTGTAGCTCGGGAGGGTGAAGCCCCACTGGTGGAGGCAAGGATATTGACGCATTTTTCATAGCTCGCCCGGGCCTCGGCATGTCGGCCTTGTGCCTGGTAACAGCGGATCAGGCCCTGATAGCCTTCTTCCGCCAGCGGGTCGATTTCCAGTAAATGTTGATGACACCGGATCGCGGCCTGGCTGTCCTCGTCTTCAAGAAACCGGGCCAGGGCGGCAGTATGACGAACAAAGCGCTGGCGCAGGCCTTCCCGTTGCGATATCGCCCAATTGGCGGATTCATTGGCGAGAAAATGACCGCGATAGTGTTGCATGAGCCGGGTTGCCAAACTGCTGATTTGTTCGGTCTGCTTTGTGTTGATACTTTGTTCCACGCGCTTGAATAAACGCGTCATGGCCCAGGTGTCGACCCAGGCATATTGCTCATTCAGGTTCAGCCGGTGGTTTCTCAATACCAGTACATCCAGATCCCCCAGCACCTTGCGTAAACGGTGCAAGGTTGTCTTGAAACTGGCCCGGGCCTGATCACCTTCGGCATCCGGCCACAGGGCGTCCATGATCTTGTCGATATGCACATCACGGCCGCCAAAGGCGAGCAGGACTTTTAACAGATCAAACGGTCGGCTATCCGTATCAATCGCCTGGTCATTTAACAAAAGACCAAATCGCCCCAGGGTGTAAATCCTTATCTGCCAGGGCCAATGCTCGCCCGCGCACAGCGATTTCTGTGGTGTGAAGTTATAAATATTTATGATACTCCGGGCATAGTCCGGCTCTATGTCGTGTTCCAGGGCAATTCCGCACAAGGTGCTGACCATTCGCGGTGGCCAGATCGCCGAGGCTTTCATGTCCTTTTCACGCCCCAGACGAAAGCACGTCTCAAGGTGCTCTAACATAACCCGGTCGTTATCCAGCTTGAACTCCAGATAGCTGCGAACCATGTGATACACCCAAATTACCGCATGGGTTTTGATTTCATCGACAACGCGGCGCACCTGTTCAAGATGCTTTTCCGCGAGTCTGAACTGACCGGTTTCGATGTAGGCGTAGGCCAACATGCTATGACTCACCCAGACAGGAAGCGGTGCATTGGCCTGGTCGACCAGCTCAACAGCGATATTACCGTGCTGAATCGCACGCTCGAAATTACCACATAGTATTTCGTAATAGCCGAGATGTAACTGGTAATGGCCTTGATCCAGCAGGCTCTCGGTACGCACACTCTCTCCATACATGTCGAGCAGCTTTTTCATCCTCGGCAAGTCGTGTTTACAGGCTGAATGGTAGAGCGCATGGGCCAGCATCAGGCCGGAAAATGTCTTGACACCCTCATCATTGATTCTTCGTTGGGATTCGTCAATAAATTCATAACTCAACTTGAAATCGGCCGTCATCCAGTCATTGGCATAACTGGTCATCAGCAGCAGGGCCTTCAGCAACAGGTTATCGTTAACTGATGAAGCGAGCTTCTCTATCCGTTTGCTGATATCGCGCACTCTCGATGTTTCACCGATTTGCCCATAATAGATACTGAGTTGCACGCTTGACATGACCACCAGGAATTTGTTGGGAACGAACCGGTATATCGTTTCCATTTTCCCCATCCACCCGGGCAGTGAAGGATGATCCGGCTTGATCCAGAATATTAACTGGCCGGCGGAAAATATCAGATGGCCCCGCGCCTCCATGCTTGGCGGCTTAGGGTAAGTGTGTTGCAGCCATTTCAGCTCTTTTAGCCATCGATCTGCACCGGCAAAGGAATCGTGGGCAAACGTATAGGAGTCAGCGATACCGCACCAGCTCAGATATAAACCCAATACATCTTCTTCTTCCCTGAACCTGTTATAGGCCTTCTCAAAGGCATCGCGGGCCGCGTTGTTTTCATACTGGAGGTGCGACATGCCATGCCAGTACATCATCCATGGCCGTTGTTCTATTGTCTCCGAAGGCAAAATATCTATCCAGCGCGCCACCTGCCTGTTGCGGCCGTGTTCAATCTGTTTTTTGGCATGCTTCAAAATCAGGTCGCTCAGGGCGGACCAGTTCTCACCGCGTATCAGCAGGTTGACTGCCGGATCGAATTCTCCCGCGTCGGCCAGTAACAAACCCGCATGACTTTGCAACTGTTTGTACTCCGCCTCGTCGAAATGTTCCCGCGCCTGATTGTGCAGGAACTCACGAAACAGCGGGTGGTATTCATAGCCGGGCTTTAACACGCCATGGCGTACGGTGAAGTATTGCTTGCGCACCAGGCCCGACAAGATCTTCCTGGCGGCGCTGTTGCCGGTCAAACGCTTGCATATTGACGCGGTCATCTTCGGCAGCATCGAGGTCTTGATCAGGAACTGCTGGATTTCCGGTTCAATTTTGTGAAATATTTCAGTGGAAAAATAATCAAAGAGGTATTCCGGGCTCATTTCTTCGCTATCAAGCTCGATGTCGTCCAGCTCCACCCCTTGCTCCAGCCACAGAATCAGCCCCGTCACCCAGCCCTGGATATGCCTGTTCAGGTGTTGTAAGTGCTGTTGGGTGATATTGCGAGCGGGATAGAGTTGTTGGGCGATTGCCAGTTCTTCTTCCACGGTGAAGCGTAAATCATCCCAGCCAATCAGGACCAGTTTTCGGTTGGCGATCAGGCGGGAAAATGAGCGGGGCGGATCGGTGCGGCTGATGACAATGACGTTGACGCCTTTGGGGATTTCATCAAAGGCGCTGGCCAGCATTTCATAGAGTTCGGCCTCAGGTCCGGCATTCTGAAAATTATCCAGCACTAACAGCCTCGGACTGCCGAGGTGCTGAAACACTTCACGAAAGTAGTTGCGGGTAAACTCCGGCACGCCCAGTTGGTATTCCGGGGTCAGGGTCGGCAGTTTTTTACGGCTGCGGCCGGCGCTTTTTACCGCCTGACCGAGGTAATGAAAAAAGGTGGCCATGTCGGCATCACCTGAATCCACCTGATACCACAGGTTCCTCTGGTTTTTTGACTCGATATACGATGATATCAGGGTCGTTTTGCCTGCGCCCGCCGGGGCGCTGATCCAGACAAGAGGGTGATTCCGTGCCATATCCAGCCGGGCAAACAGGCGTTCACGCAACAGCGCCTTGCCGGCGTCAGGCCGGGTCAGTTTTGCAAGGGTTAATGCCATGGTATGTCCCCGGGCTGTTTTTGCCTTTGTTATTGTTTCTGTCTATACGCAGACGATTGTACTGGAGGAAAGGCCGGAGTTTTGATTAGGCTCGAGGCATCTTCTCAGGGAACTTAATCAGATGTCGCGAGCTGCTTTCCTTGGCATCGGTGCCTTGTCGATTCATGACAAGGTCGACATGTTTGTTGGGCGGAGCCGCTACGCGGAGAAACAAGCCTCACCCCTCACTCGGAGGGGCACCCTTCCACGAACAGGAGGCTACGCGACTATGACACCACCAAATGATTCAACATTCAAGCGAGATTACCAGACCCATCTGCAACACCTTAAACTGAAAGGCCTGCAACCCAAAACCATCGAGGCCTACGCACGTGCTATCCGCCGCATCGGTGACTATTTTGAGTACCAGCTCCATGACCTGTCCGAGGCGCAGCTGCTCGCCTACTTCTCCGATCTGCTCAGCACCCACTCCTGGAGTGCGGTCAAACTGGATTTGTATGGCCTCAAGTTCTTCTACCAGCATGTACTGAAAAAGCCCTGGGTGACGATTGACTTGATCAAGCCGCCGCGCGCCAAACGCTTGCCTGATATCGTCACGGTTGAAGAAGCCGCCCGGTTATTCCAGGCGA
>UOFN01000062.1_pt1 | contig 18431 bp, 22 predicted proteins | sample 1990111 | NCBI WGS metagenome assembly UOFN01 (sample SAMEA4728526, study PRJEB27164) | hydrothermal vent metagenome | biome: marine basaltic hydrothermal vent biome; feature: marine hydrothermal vent; material: mineral | place: Pacific Ocean | collected 2011-06-14/2011-07-23 | depth 1741 m | reverse complement strand
GTCGATATCTCCGACTATACCGCCTATGGCGAATTATCTATGCGTGAAAGCGCTATTGCAGGCGTCCTGACGCTGTCCAGCAAGACCCGGGCATTCTACGTACGCGGCTCGGGTGATATCGAATACATGAAGGCACGCAGTGCATTTTTACAAGGTGTCACATTCGATGGCTTGCTGACGATGGACTATGGTTCCATAGATCAGTATCTGGCCTTCGAAGCTGCAGAAACCGAGCACCATACCTGGCCGGTCAGAATCGGTCACTGGGGTGGCAACAACGAGCCACTGGGCCTCTCCCTCTATGGCACTGTCATCAAGAACAATTTCCTTGCGTTCAAGGGCATCAATATCGCAGGCAAGTTGAACGCCGGTTACATTCGTGTCGGGACGGGGATCTTTGTAGAAACACCGGATGTCGCCGGTATGGGCAACCGGATTGGCGGTACGCTGATACTGAGTGGCGCAGTCGCACCGCAAACCCTGAACATCCGGGGCTGTCGAATCGGGGAAGATCTGGATGCGCGAAGCATCAAGGCTGGAGAAATCAATATATGTGAGGCGTATCTCAACGGTGACAGCAACGAAACCGCACTGAGTGAACCCGTCGAGGTGGGTGGCTACATTCAACTCTCGGATGCCGAAATTGAAGGTGATGTACTGCTAACCGGTATTACAACCAATACAACAAATACCGACACAACTTACTCGCTTGTGCTTCGCCGAACTGCTATCAGCGGCAATCTCTCTCTTTATGCATCAGCCCGGAGAATGAACAGCGAGCTGCCCTCAAGAGCGATGGTTCCGCGTGGCATCAATCTGCGTAAAGCCAGCATTGGCGGTGACCTGGAGCTGTCTCATATCGATGCTTCGGAAGGTGAAGTGGATCTGACGGATGCTGTCATCGGACGGGACGTTGACCTTAAACCCCGTTCATCGAACCCGCCCGCTAAAATGGCCCGACTGAGCATGGAAGGCATGCGTTGCGATGGCAATGCTGATTTATCCGGCCTTCTTCTGATTTCAAAAACAACGCGAGAAGACATTCGGGGGCAAGGCTCGGTGCATGCAAGAGGCATTACCGTTGAAGGTGCCCTGGATATACACAAGGATGGAACCTCTGCCTTCATTCCCGGCAAGCTGAACCTGAATTCCGGCAAACTCGGAGAGCTTTCAATTTCGTTCAGGTATTTCAAATATTCCTGCGACAACAAAACACTGGAAACAAGTGGCATACACCTCAACAAAACCACCATTGAAAAGCTGTCAGTTGCAGTCGATGAAGGATTCCCCTGTCCGATAGACCTGCGCTTTGCGGATATCAAATGGTGGGAGTTTCACCGCTCGGGCGGCACCACCTGCGAGAATGCCGATGACTATATCGCTCTGCTGGACAAAGACCCCAACAAACAGCAACACACCTGGCGGGCCGTTGAAAACAGCCTGTATGAACGCGGCTACGAAGACGCTGCCGACAGCGTGCACAAAGCCATGCGTCACTGGGTTCGTGAAACTGAATTGCAGGAAGCTCGCGAAAGTAATTCGATACTCTGGAAAATCTGGACACAGATTCGCCTGATACCACGGATGCCACTGGATTTTTTCACAGAATTTGGAACTACAACCTGGCGACTGGTCATTGCCATGGTGCTGTGGTTTACACTCTCGACTTACCTGTTCTCCATTAACGAAAATATTTCGCCTTCCGAAGAGGGGCTGGCAGCAACCAACACGACGCTAACGAATAGCGATCACCCCATCGACTGGAGCAACTGGGATGGCTTCTGGGTTGCACTCCGTTTTCATGTGCCGGTGATCCTGTTCACAGCACGAGATGAATGGGAGCCGACCAATGGAAACCGACTCGCAATATATCAAAGCACGGATGGCACCTTCCGGCACCTGCCGTTTGGTGACCCGGAAGAATATGCCAATCTGGTGATCATCTTCCACTGGCTTGCCTGGCCCATCATTCTCATCACTGCATCACGAAAGTTGTTCCGACGCTCCTGAACCGTACTGCCGTATACGCCTCCCGACGATATAGATATACTCGCCAACGGGAGGGCTCTGGCACATGAGTGAACGGATCAATACGGTAACGATCGTCGGAGGCGGATCAGCGGGCTGGATCACGGCGCTGGTGCTGACCACCATGCTCAACCGTGTCGATAAAAACCGTATCAAGATCACCCTGATCGAGTCACCGCGTATTCCCAATATTGGCGTTGGCGAAGGCACCGTCACCGGTTTTTCCCGCTTGCTACGTCAGCTCAACATTGACGAAGCTGAGTTCATGATGAAATCAGATGCCACCTTCAAGTGCGCCGGACGGTTCAAAGGCTGGCACGTCGATAGCAACGGGAAACCCACCACCTCCTATAATCCGTTTATGGAAGGCGGCTTTGTCGATGGATTCCAGACCTACTACTACCACCAGAAATTCGGTGCTGGTGGTCGGAGCCTCATCCAGACTACCCAGCCTACCATTGAGTTGGTCGAGCGGGGACTATCACCGAAACTGATCGGCTCGAAACCCTATGATGCACTAGTGCCTTACACCTACCACCTGAACGCCAAAGCCTTTTCCGATCAACTCGCCAGCATCGCCAAACAACGTGGCGTTGAGTATATCCAGGATGAAATGCTCGACCTCGAACAGGATGAGGGCGGCCATATCAGCGCGCTGAAGCTGGAAGAAAGGGGGCGCTATCCGGTTCAATTCGTCGTGGACTGCACCGGTTTTCGTGGACGCATTCTTCAGCAAGCGCTGGGCGAACCGTTTCTGGATTACAGCAAGCATCTGCTGTGTGATCGCGCCATACCGCTGCCAGTACCACACCGCAATGCGGATCATATTCAGCCTTGCACGACAGCCACAACGCTATCCTCTGGCTGGGTATTCAATGTCCCGCTGCAAAGCCGCATGGGAACCGGCTATATCTATTCCAGTGCGCACAAGTCGGATGACGAGGCACTACACGAACTCAAGCAGCACCTCGGAGACATTGTTCCGGATGACGCTTCACCACCGGTAATTCGCATGAATATTGGCCGGGTGCGCAACACATGGGTAAAAAATTGCGTTGCCTGCGGCTTGTCTGCCGGTTTCGTTGAGCCGCTGGAAGCCACTGCAATCTACACCATCGAACAAACCGCCCGTAATCTCAGCTTTTATTTCCCGGAATTCGGTATCAATGAAAAGGCTGTCGCAAAGTTCAATCATCTGATGGACGAACAGTACCGGGAAGTTCTGGATTTCATTGTGATGATTTACTACACATCAAATCGCGAGGAACCCTTCTGGAAATCCGCGCGCGAAGACATCCAGGTTCCTGATACCTTGCTCGATAATCTGGAATTGTGGAAGCACTATTTGCCCAATGCCAACGACGTTACCGGGCGCTATCTGTTCAATTACTGGGACTATTATTTCATTCTCGCCGGCAGAAATTATTTCGACCGGGAGCACTACCCCGGGGAGAACATGCTGCGTAAGAAAAGCTGGGATATGGTGCTGAACCGAGCCGAGCCAGCCATTGCAGATATTCTGCGCCAGCTACCCTCGCACACTGATTACCTTAAATCGGTCCGCAAACCACGTACTGGCAAGAAAATGCTTTATTCGGTAAATTACAAACAGTAGACACCACCTGGGGTATCAACATGAGCAACGAAGCACCCGAGATCAGCGATGACCCGATGTATCGCTTGTTGCGCGAAGGCGCAGTAGAAGAATTCAACACCCGCCGAAGTGCTGGTGAAACCTGTAATCTCAACGGCTGCGATTTCCGCACTCTGGATCTGCGCAAACTGGACGCCAAGGGGCTCGACTTGAGAGACGGGTACTTCCGTCAGGCAGATTTGCGCGGTGTAGACCTGACCGAAGCCAGCCTTGAAGGTGCCAGCATCAACGCAGCAAAAATATCCGGCGCCTACTTTCCTCCGGAACTCAGCGCAGAAGAATTGATGCTGTCATTGACTCACGGCACACGCATGCGCTATCGAAAAGGATAGCCCTGGCTCACTCCAGCCACTCGACGTAACTTGCATACCAGAAGATAGAGTCAGACAGCCGTGTACGCACGTCTTCAAGGTGCGATGACACCGCCTTACTGATTTTTTCATCCTTGCGCAAAGCATCCGTCGATAATGACAAACCGCTGATCAGGGCCGTCGCCGAGGGCAAGGGATTATCATCCAGCGCCAGCTTGCCATCCAGCATGGGAATTAACGGTGTGTCCGTTTCCAGCCAACGTCCCTTACGATAGAAACGCTGCCAGGCGATGCTCACCAAACGCCTGGACAACCGGGCTTGCGCAGTATCACCGCTGACCTGACTCCAGTCATACAGACCTTGTGCAACCAGTGCGTAATCCTGCAAGCTTCCTTCTGCCAATGACTGTCCCTTGTCGCGCGCGCGCACCAGTCGCTCTCCGTCCCACAACCGGGTTGCGAGATAGTTCGCAAGCAGATCACCGTAACGCCGATACGCATCGCCACCGTCAGCCGCTACAGCATCCGCAAGCGCCGTTAAGGCCAAACCATTCCATGCTGCCAACCCTTTCACATCCGCGGGCAAAGAACGGCTGGCACGTACCTTCATCATCTTGGCCCGTATTACACCCATGCGTTTATGAAGTTCTGATGCCGGTTGCTTCAGTCGTTTTGACAACTCGGCATCGCTTAGCAGTATCCGTGGCAACCTGCCCCACGCCGATTCAGGGGCATCATCAGAGAACCAGGCTTCCTGAATCAGGGCATATTCATCACTCGACAATAACTTGCGTAACGCTTTATCACTCCAGAGATAATATGCACCTTCTTTCCCTTGCGCATCCACGGCTGAGAAACTGCTGATAAAATACTCGCCGCGCCACATTTCTCTCAACATAAAATCGAGCGTTTCAAATGCAGTGTCCCGATAGCGCGGTTGCTTTAACGCACCCGCTGCCTGCAAATAGAGGGACACTAACTGGGCGTTATCGTAAAGCATTTTTTCGTAGTGCGGTGTTTCCCAACCAGGGTCAACGGTGTAACGAAAGAACCCTCCACCGACTAAATCGTGCATGCCTTGCCCTGCCATGCGGTCAAGCGTCAGGCGCAGGAAGCGATCCAGATTTTTTTTCCTGTCTTGTTCGCGCACTTTTAACAACGCTTTTAACTGTAAGGTCATCGGGAATTTGTTTTGCTCACCGAAACCTCCGGACATTTCATCCATCAGTTTTTGAGCTTGTTCAATAAACTTCGGCGCTATAGCCGCATGCACTGCGACAGGCGTCGTACCGGAAGCACGCATGCCGCGCCACTCTTCAAGAGCCTCTTCTGAAATACGTCGCAACTCGTCAGGCCCGGTTTCCCAGCGCTCTTTTACCTGGGTCAAGACAGAGTAAAAACGATCTCTCGGCAGATACGTCATTCCCAGCATCGGGTAACCTTCCGGGGTCAGGAAAACATTCAATGGCCAACCGGCACGACCCTGTGTCAGCTGAACAAACTCAATCAGATGACTGTCTAGCGCAGGGTTAAGCTCTCGATCAATCTTGACCGGAATGAAGTAGGTGTTAAGAATATTTGCCAGTTCCGGATCCTGATAGCTTTCACGCTGCATAACATGACACCAGTGGCAGGAGAAGTATCCACTGGAAATAAACAGGGGCCTATCAAGTTTTTTTGCCAACTGGACAGCTTCTTCGCCCCAGACCTGCCAATGCACGGGATCATTTCCATGCATGGCAAGATAGGGCGATGGGTGATCCGACAGACTGTTACTAAAAGCAGAAGTGTCAGCCTCAGCGGGGAATATCACAAACGAGAAGAGCACGGCACATATAAGCAGTTTTTTCATAACAACCATCCTTTCCTGCACTAACAATCAGTAAGGTTTCAGTCGTGCTTATTTCTCGTCTTTATCGAATCGATCCAGCTCTTCTTCCATTTCCGCATCATCCATCGGAGGCTCATATTCTTCATGCGAGCGTTCCTGCCCGGGCTTGAATCGTTCTGACATAAACACGCCCACCTCGAACAGTATCCACATTGGAATCGCGAGCAAGGTCTGCGAAATAATATCCGGCGGTGTCAGCAACATTCCAAGAATAAATGCCGCAACAATTATGTAGGGACGTTTTTCCCGTAACGCATTCGGTGTTACTGCACCACTCCATACCAGCAAAACGGTTGCGACAGGGACTTCAAATGCCAGCCCGAAAGCAAAAAACAGTGTGAGAACAAAATCCAGATAGCGGCTGATGTCTGTCATCACCGTTACACCTTCGGGTGCCGCTTTGGTCAGGAAACCAAACACCAGCGGGAAAACCACGAAGTAAGCAAACGCCGTGCCCAGATAAAACAGCAAGGTACTCGACACCATCAGCGGCATCACACGTTGTTTCTCATGCCGATAAAGACCGGGCGCAATAAACGACCAGCCCTGATAAAGGATGTAGGGCATGGCGGCAAAGATCGCCACCACCATCGCCAGTTTGAATGGTGTAAAAAACGGTGAAGCCACTTCGATGGCAATCAGGGAACTGTTTTCCGGCAAATGTGCTGTCAACGGCCCGGCCAGTTGTGTGAACAACCAGTTGGCGAAGGGCATGAGCCCGAGGAAAATCACAACAACAACCAGCACCACGCGCAACAGTCGGTCACGCAACTCAATCAGGTGCGCAACAAAGGGCAATTCGGCCTCTTCTTTCGTTGGTGGGAGTTTATCCGCTTGCGTCATTCGGCTTATGCGTGACTGTGGCCTGCGTATCAGGCTCGGTGGATTCTTTCACTTCGTCCTGCGCATCCAGAATGGTTTGTTTGGTTTCTTCAATAATCTCGTACAGTGATTCGCTGCCGGCCTGCTTGGCCAATGCTTTCTTTAATTCGTCAGCGGCTATCTCGCGATCAATGTCGGCCTTAACGCCTGACACAAAACGCCGCGTCCTTCCGACCCACATTCCCGCCGTGCGCGCCAACCCCGGCAGTCGTTCCGGTCCTACCACCAGAAGCGCCACCACGCCGATTACTGCAAGTTCCCAGAAGCCGATATCGAACATGCGAGGTCAAGGCTGACTCAGACTTTTTCCTGTTTCTTGGACGTTACTTCACCGTCGATAACACGATCATCCTTGTCCTCAAGCTTTTCTCCACCGGCCTTCGGCGTATCATCTTCCTTCATGGCCTTGCGGAAACCCTTGATGGCCCCACCAAGGTCACCACCAACATTGCGCAAACGTTTAGCGCCGAACAACACCAGCACGATAGCCAGAATAATTAAAAGTTGCCAAATACTGATACCCATAACGTTCTCCTGGAACCTGTTCAGGCCGGGACTGGCCTATGTCTCTTTCCTTGCTGCCTTCTCTTCCAGACCCGACAGACCGAAGCGGCGCTCCAGCTCGTTCAAAACCTGTTCGGGGCCAAGCCCCTTGTGCGCGAGCAATACCATACTATGAAACCACAAATCCGCCATTTCATAAACCAGGTGGTCGTTATCATCGCCTTTCGCCGCAATCACGGTTTCGGTGGCTTCTTCGCCGATTTTCTTCAGGATGTCATCCAGTCCTTTGGCGTAAAGGCTTGCCACATAGGAAGAATCCGGCGCCGCCTGCTTGCGCTGTTCAAGCACTTCGGCCAGTTGGTGCAGGACTTTATCGGTCATCTCAATCTTTTCCATAAATATCAGAGGGATCTTTCAGCACTGGCTCCACCGTTTCCCACTGCTCGCCTTCGAGACGTTGGTAAAAACAACTGCGTCGTCCTGTATGACAAGCAATACCGCCCTTTTGCTCAATCTGTAAATTAATAACATCATTATCACAATCCAGGCGAATTTCCTTCACCAGCTGCTGGTGACCGGATTCTTCACCCTTGTGCCAGAGACGCTGACGTGAACGTGACCAATATACTGCGTGGCCGGTTTCAGCCGTCAGGCGTAACGCCTCGGCGTTCATCCAGGCGAACATCAGCACTTTGCCGTCTTCGGCATCCTGGGCGATGACTGGCACCAGTCCGTCGTCGGTCCATACGATTGTATCCAGCCATTTATCGGACATTATCCTTCCTGTCGCGCTAGAGACGCATTTCAATGCCGCGATTGGCCATATGTTGTTTGGCCTCGGCAATGCTGTATTCACCAAAATGAAAAATGCTCGCCGCCAATACGGCATCGGCTCGGCCCTGTAACACACCTTCAGCGAGGTGGTCGAGATTACCAACGCCGCCGGAGGCAATTACCGGGACATCAACCGCTTCGCTGACCGCTCGTGTTAATGCCAGATCAAAGCCATTTTTGGTGCCGTCGCGGTCCATGCTGGTGAGCAATATCTCGCCAGCGCCATTTTCTACCATGCGGCCAGCCCACTCGATTGCATCGATACCGGTCGGCTTGCGTCCGCCGTGGGTAAAAATTTCCCAGCGCGGATCATCACCATCGCTCACTTGTTTGGCATCGATAGCAACCACGATACACTGTGAACCAAACTGGTCTGCGGCTTCGCGCACAAAATCCGGGTTAAAAACCGCCGCAGTATTGATACCAATTTTGTCTGCACCGGCATTCAGCATGCGTCGGATGTCTGCCGGTTCGCGTATACCGCCTCCCACCGTAAGCGGAATAAACACTTCGCCCGCCACCTGTTCGACAACGTGTACCATGGTTTCGCGCTGTTCGTGGCTGGCAGTAATATCGAGGAAGGTAATTTCATCTGCACCCTCCGCATCGTAACGCCGGGCAATCTCTACCGGGTCTCCGGCATCGCGGATATCCACGAACTGCACGCCCTTGACGACGCGCCCGTTATCGACATCCAGACAGGGAATGATGCGTTTTGCGAGCGACAAGTGCTAACCGTCGACCAGCTTCTGGGCTTCGACCAGATCGACTGTCCCTTCATACAGTGCACGGCCAATAATAGTGCCCATAACGCCCTCATCTTCGATAGCCAGAATTTCCTTGATGTCGTCGAGCTTGCTAATACCACCTGAGGCAATCACCGGAGTACTGATCGAGGCCGCCAGCTTCGCCGTTGCCTCGACGTTTACGCCCTGCATCATGCCGTCGCGGCTGATATCGGTGTAAATGATGGCTTCCACGCCGTCACGCTCAAAGCGTTGTGCCATGTCGATAACATCATGGTGGGAAAGCTTCGACCAGCCATCAATAGCCACTTTGCCGTCTTTTGCATCGAGACCAACAATAATGTGGCCAGGAAACTCCATACACAGATCATTAATAAAGTGCGGCGCGCTGACAGCCTTGGTGCCGATGATGACGTACTGCACGCCAGCATCAAGATAGAGCTGCACGGTATCCTCGTCACGAATACCTCCACCAACCTGTATGGGCACGTCAGGAAAGGCTTCAGCGATACGGTGTACCACATCAGCATTAACCGGCTTGCCAGCAAAAGCACCATTCAGATCGACCAGATGCAATCGCCGTGCGCCGGCATCCACCCAGCGCCGGGCCATGTCCAGCGGATCATCCGCAAACACCGTTTCGTCTTCCATCCGACCCTGACGCAGTCGTACGCACTTGCCATCTTTCAGATCGATGGCTGGAATCAGCAACATGTTTCCATCCTCTTGTTGTCGATACGCTTCATTATCTTCAATTTCCCTGTCCGTCCCAGCGACTGAAATTCCGTAACAGCGTCAATCCGGCGTGCTGGCTCTTTTCCGGGTGGAACTGTACCGCAAACAGGTTTTCGCGGGCCAGCGTACAGCAGAATTCGCCGCCGTAGTCCGCACTTCCTGCGCATTCCCGAGATTCCTCCGGCGCTGCGTAATAGCTGTGCACAAAATAGAAGCGGCTGTCCTGATCAATGTCCCGCCAAAGCGGGTGGGGCTGCTGTTGCACCTGATTCCAACCCATGTGAGGTACTTTCAACTTGGCGCCATCCGCGCTCAGCGCCTCATGGAAACGCAGCACCTCACCATTGAACAGGCCCAGACACTCTACGCCACCGTTTTCCTCGCTGCGCTCCAGCAGCGCCTGCATACCCAGACAGATACCCAGCATGGGCTTGCTTGCCGCCACGTCACGAATCACCTGATCCAGCCCGCCTCGGATCAGGGCTTCCATACAATGCCCGATGCCACCGACACCGGGGAAGATGACCCGGTCAGCCGACAGGATCTCCTCCGGCACTGATGTCACGCGCACCTCGGCTCCCCCTGCTACATGTTCCACAGCCTTGGCGATGGAGTGCAGGTTGCCCATTTCATAGTCAATTATGGCGATGGAAGACATGGCGTACTGAAGCTCGCCGCCTGGCGGCAATGGTGTCCCGGCTACAGGCTCCCTTTGGTGGAAGGCATCATACCCGTCATGCGTGGATCTGCCTCAATAGCCATACGGACAGCACGCCCAAACGCTTTGAAAATGGTCTCGGCAATATGATGCGCATTATCGCCGCGCAAACAATCGATGTGTAGCGTCACCTTGGCGTGGTTCGCAAAGCCTTGAAAAAACTCGTGAAACAAGTCTACATCGAAATCGCCTATGCGCCCGCGCGCAAAATCAACGCCGTATTCCAGACCCGGGCGCCCCGAGAAATCGATCACCACCCGCGACAATGCCTCATCCAGCGGCACGTAGGCGTGCCCGTAACGACGAATGCCCTTTTTATCGCCCAGCGCGCCATTAAAAGCCTGACCCAGCGTTATGCCGATGTCTTCCACCGTATGGTGGGCATCGATGTGTAAATCCCCTTTAGCCTGCACGGTAATGTCCAGTAAACCGTGACGCGCAATCTGATCCATCATGTGCTCAAGGAAGGGCACGCCGGTATCAAACGTGGCCTTGCCTGAGCCGTCCAGGTCAAGTGTCACGCCGATTTGCGTCTCTAGAGTGTCGCGCTGAATCTGCGCTGTTCTGGCAGTCATGTCTGTCTGGTCTTCGGGTTGATCAAGATGACCCGAATCCTATCTGAAATCGTGCAGTTAGAGAACCGTTGTTTAGTCATATAAGGGTTGCTGCCGGCAGGTGATTTTGCTCCAATGAATGCTGAATTGCCTCCAAGGTCGCGTTATGCCCACCCGAAAACAGGAAAAGGTTGTCTCCCTGCAAGAAATCACGGTTGCCTGTCAGGAATGCAGCCTCAATGAAATCTGCCTGCCCGTCGGTATCGACAGCGATGATATGGAGCAGCTGGACGCTATCATCGATCGCAAACGCCCGCTGGCGCGCGGCGATAACCTGTTCCAGGTCGGGGACGATTTCCGTTCAATCTTCGCCGTCCGTTCCGGTTCGCTGAAAACCTATGCCACCTCGGAAGACGGCCAGGAACAGGTGATGGGCTTTCAACTGCCCGGTGAGCTGGTCGGGCTCGATGCCATTGCCAGTGGTGCCCACCCACTGACTGCGAAAGCACTGGAGACCACCAGTATTTGTGAGATTCCTTTCGAGCAACTTGAATCCCTGAGCGGACAGCTACCGGGCCTGAGGAAACAGTTGCTGCGCGTCATGAGCCAGGAAATCCGCGACGACGAGCAGAATATGCTGACGCTCGGCCAGCGCTCCGCAGAAGAACGGCTGGCCGCCTTTCTGATCAGCTTGTCGAATCGCTACAGGCGGCGCGGATTTTCATCCACCCAGTTCAATCTGACCATGTCGCGAGGTGATATCGGTAATTATCTGGGTCTGGCCCTGGAAACAGTCAGCCGCTTGTTCACTCGTTTTCAGAGCGAAGGGCTGCTGAAAGTCGAGCGCAGAAATATCGAACTGCTGGATCGCCAGCGCCTGTGTAATTTCTCCAGCGCCAATTGCTACGGTGACAATCCCAGCTCCGACTCCTGACACACGACTGAGTTCACCAAAGATGATGCAGTCTTGATCTGCATCAATGTCCGCCGAACGCCCCTCCCGCAAAGTACGCCTCAACCCTGCACGTCTACAGAGGAGTACAACGATGGGTCTCTTGAATAAAGCCGCACTCGGCACAGCACTGGTCAGCAGTCTCGCCTCCATGCCACTCATGGCCTATGAAACCGGGGATTTTATCGCCCGTGTCGGCTGGGCCCACCTGGCACCGAACGATGATGCCGATGATTTTTCCGGCATCCCCGGCACCACCGTCAGCGTAGATGACTCCGATACTCTCGGTATCACTTTCACATATATGCTCACCGACAATCTTGGTCTTGGTGTACTCGGTGTGTGGCCGTTTAACGTCGATATCAAGGGTGACGAGGGTGCGCTGGCAGGCACTGGCAAGGTCGCGAAGACCAAAGTGCTACCCCCCACCGTTACGCTTCAGTACCACTTCAATTCCGGCTCTAAGCTGCATCCTTACGTCGGCGCCGGTATCAATTACACCTATTTCTGGGATGAGAACACTAACGGTGCACTGAATGGCACACAGCTCGACCTCGACGATAGCTGGGGTCTCGCGGCTGAAGCAGGTATGGACTACGACATCGGTAACGACACTCTGATCAGCGCCCAGGTCTGGTACGTACAAATAAGCACCGAAGCTGATTCCTCGCTGGCCGGCAAGGCCGATGTAGATATCGATCCCTGGGTGTTCATGCTGGGTATCGGCAAAAAGTTCTGAGTGATCGCCGGGCGTAGCGGCTCTCGCCGCGCCTGCTTCCGCCCCATACCTCTCGATTAACCAGGAAACGTTATGGACTCACAGACCACGTATAACTACAAGGTGGTGCGCCAGTTCGCGGTGATGACCGTTGTATGGGGCATTGTCGGGATGCTGGTCGGCGTAGTCATCGCCGCCCAACTCGTCTGGCCACAGCTGAATATGGACATCCCATGGCTGACTTTCAGTCGGCTCCGTCCGCTGCACACCAATGCGGTCATTTTTGCCTTTGGCGGGTCTGCTCTGTTTGCCACGTCCTACTATGTCGTACAACGAACCTGTCAGGCGCGTTTGTTTTCAGACAGGCTGGCAGCCTTTACCTTCTGGGGCTGGATGCTGATTATTGTACTGGCCGCCATTACGCTACCAATGGGTATTACTACCAGCAAGGAATACGCCGAGCTGGAATGGCCGATCGACATTATGATTGCTGTGGTGTGGGTGTCATATGCGATCGTATTTTTCGGCACTATTATGAAACGGCGCGTCAAACACATCTATGTAGCCAACTGGTTTTTTGGTGCTTTTATTCTGACCGTGGCCATACTGCATATCGTCAACAGCGCCGCTATTCCGATCAGCATGACCAAGTCCTATTCGGTTTATGCCGGTTCCATTGATGCCATGGTGCAATGGTGGTACGGACATAATGCCGTCGGTTTTTTCCTTACCGCCGGCTTCCTCGGCATGATGTATTACTTTATTCCCAAACAAGCAGGACGGCCGGTGTATTCCTATCGCCTGTCGGTGGTGCACTTCTGGGCACTGATTTCAACCTACATGTGGGCCGGACCACACCATCTGCACTACACCGCACTGCCCGACTGGGCACAGTCTCTGGGCATGGTATTTTCTCTGATTCTGCTGGCACCCAGCTGGGGCGGCATGATCAATGGCATCATGACGCTGTCGGGCGCATGGCATAAATTACGCACCGACCCGATCCTGAAGTTCATGATTGTTTCGCTGTCGTTCTATGGCATGTCGACGTTTGAAGGACCAATGATGGCCATAAAAACCGTTAACGCCTTGTCTCACTATACCGACTGGACGATCGGGCATGTGCATTCCGGCGCGCTCGGCTGGGTTGCCATGGTTTCTATCGGCGCGGTGTATTTCCTGATTCCCAAGCTGTTCGGTAAAGAAGAAATGTATTCCATCAAACTCATCGACTGGCATTTCTGGATGTCTACCATCGGTGTGGTGCTATACATCGTTGCCATGTGGATCGCCGGCATTATGCAAGGGCTGATGTGGCGCGCCGTCAACGAGGACGGCACTTTAACGTATAGCTTCGTCGAGTCACTGGAAGCCACTTACCCCTTCTATTTCGTTCGTTTCCTCGGTGGAGCCTTGTTCTTCCTCGGCATGCTGCTTATGGCCTACAACGTCATCAAGACGGTGTCGGGTACACAGCCAACCGATGCACCGATTCCACAAACGACCTGACCCGGGAGAACTGTCATGAGCCATGAAGTAGTTGAAAAGAATATCGGCCTGATGGCGCTGCTGGTGTTACTGGTTATCAGCGTTGGCGGCCTGGTGGAAATTGTTCCGCTGTTCTTTATGAAAAGCACAACAGAGCCGGTAGAAGGCCTGAAGCCCTACACCGCCTTGCAACTGGAAGGGCGCGACATCTATATCCGCGAAGGGTGCTATGTATGCCACTCACAGATGATCCGTCCGTTCCGGGCCGAGACAGAACGTTATGGCCACTACTCGGTTGCCGGTGAGTTTGTCTACGACCATCCCTTTCAATGGGGATCAAAGCGAACCGGCCCTGACCTCGCCCGTGTAGGAGGACGCTACAGTGATGACTGGCATCGCGTCCATCTGCTGAATCCTCGCGACGTGGTACCGGAATCCAACATGCCAGGATTTCCCTGGCTTGCAGAGAACGTACTTGATGGCGAACTAACACCAAGGAAGCTGAAAGCCATGCGATTCCTCGGTGTCCCGTACAGCGATGCTGACATCGCCGGTGCTACCGACGCTGTCAAGGGCAAAACTGAACTCGATGCACTGGTTACCTATCTGCAAAATCTTGGCACTGTCATTTCTTCCCGGAGGTAGCGGCTATGGATCTCAATACATTGCGCGGCATTTTTACCGCTCTGGCACTGATTGCTTTCATCGGCGTATGGATCTGGGCCTGGAGCAGTCAACGCAAAAGTGCATTTGACGATGCTGCGAACTTGCCGTTCGCCGACGACGAACTGGATCAACACAGCAAGGGTGTTCCGCATGAACGTCACTGAAACCGTTTTTACCAGTAACTTCTGGAACGTCTGGATTATAGCCCTGACGCTGATTAATATTTTTGCCTGCTGGTGGCTGATCCGCTGGGCCAGCAAACCACGCCCGGGTGAATCTGCCAGCGGGGAAGTCACCGGCCACAACTGGGATGAAACACTGGCCGAGTACAACAACCCGTTACCTCGCTGGTGGCTGTGGATGTTTTATCTGACCTTGTGGTTTGGTCTGATTTATCTGGCGCTGTATCCCGGGCTTGGCACCTATCGTGGCTTGCTCAACTGGACTCAGGAAGGTGCCTATGAGCAGGAGATGCAATCTGCTGAAGAAAAATATGGCCCCCTGTTCGCGAAGTTTGCGGCGACGCCGATCGAACAGCTGGCAACAGATCCCGATGCCCTGCGTATCGGCGAGCGTTTGTTCGTGAACTACTGCGCCGGTTGCCATGGTTCAGATGCTGGCGGTGTTCCAGGCTTTCCGAATCTACGGGATAACGACTGGCTGTATGGTGGTCAACCGGCAACAATCTCCGCCAGTATTCTTGATGGCCGTTCCGGTAACATGCCGCCATGGGGAGTGGTACTCGGAGACAAAGGCATTGATGAAGTGGCTGCTTATGTGCAAACCCTTTCCGGACGTTATGCCGATACCACACTTGCCAACGCCGGCATGACTGCATTTGCGACCTACTGCGCAGCCTGCCACGGCGCTGACGGAACAGGCAATATCGCACTGGGTGCACCGGATCTCACCGACGATACCTGGTTGTACGGCGGGTCTCCCGGCGTTATTCGTCAAAGCATCCTGAATGGGCGCAGCGGAAAAATGCCTGCGCACAGAGACTTTCTTGGCGAAGACAAGGTGCATCTGCTGGCAACCTATGTGTACAGCCTGTCGATGGAGTAGTGCTCTCGTATGCACCGCCCAACCCGTGTCATGGAAGAGCAAGAAGAAGTCCTTTACGAAAAACACGCGAAGGTCTATCCGCGTGAGGTCGACGGAATTTTTTCCCGCTTGCGTCTGCTTGGCGTGGCGGTGTTACTCGGCCTGTTTTACGGCATAGCCTGGTTGCCCTGGGATGATCGTCAGGCTGTGCTACTGGATCTGCCGGCACGCAAGTTCTATATCTTCGGACTGACCTTCTGGCCCCAGGATTTTTTCTTCTTCGCCTGGCTGCTGATTATTGCAGCGCTGGCACTGTTTTTCTTTACGGCACTGGCGGGGCGATTGTGGTGTGGCTATGCCTGCCCGCAAACAGTATGGACGGAACTGTTTCTGTGGATTGAACGCAAGGTCGAGGGCACGCGCAACCAGCAAATCAAGCGTGACAAAGCAGGGCTGTCGACCCGTAAACTTCGCGTAAAATTTGTCAAACACTTTTTGTGGGTTTCCTTATCACTGTACACAGGCTTCACTTTTGTCGGGTATTTCACACCGATACGTGAACTCAGCGTCTCACTGATCCAGTTCTCGCTGGGGCCATGGGAAACATTCTGGGTTCTGTTTTACGGTTTCGCCACCTATGGCAACGCAGGCTGGCTGCGTGAACAAGTGTGCATCTACATGTGTCCCTACGCACGCTTCCAGAGCGCCATGTTCGACAAGGACACGCTGGTCATTTCCTATGACAACGCGCGCGGCGACCCACGGGGTTCGCGCAAACGTCATATTGACTCGGCCAGTGCAGGGCTGGGCGATTGCGTGGATTGCACTCTGTGCGTACAGGTCTGCCCAACCGGTATTGATATCCGCGACGGGCTGCAATACCAGTGCATCGGTTGCGCCGCCTGTATTGATGCCTGTGATCAGGTAATGGACAAGATGGGTTACACACGAGGGCTGATCCGGTACACGACTGAACAAGCGATGGCCGGCCTGAAAACCCGCCTGCTTCGACCACGCATTATTATGTATTTGATTGTGCTGGTAGCGCTGAGCCTCGGTCTGGTATCTGCCATCACTCAGCGTATACCACTCGAACTGGATATTATTCGCGATCGTAACAGCCTGTACCGCGAGACAAGGGAGGGGCTGGTTGAAAACGTTTACATACTGAAGCTGATTAATATGGACGATAAACCTCACCCTTTCCGAATCACTGTTTCCGGCCTGGAAGGAATGGAACTCTCACTGGAATCACCGGTGATCGAAGTTGCCGCCGGTACTATCCGTAACCTGCCTGTCTCGGTGCGGGTTGATCCCGTGGTACTTGAACACACATCGAATGCTATCGAATTTACACTACAGGCAGTCGATTCTTCAAAACTGTCGCGCACCGAAACGGCGCGTTTCCTTGGCCCGGTCACGAGGTAAAACACCATGAACAACCTGTCTGCAATCGACTCAACGCCCTGGTACCGGCAACTCTGGCCCTGGTTGCTGATCATTCCTCCGGGTGGCGCTGTTATCGGCGGAATATTCACTATCATACTTGCTGTGCAAAGCCCGAACGCGCTGGTCGTGGATAACTATTACAGAGAAGGTCTGGCCATTAACCAGCAATTGCATCGCCTTAATGCAGCCAGAGCACAGCAACTCAGCGCCTTTCTGCGCTATGACGGTCACCATCTTCAACTGACTGTCAATGGCAGTAAACAACCGGACACCACTCTTGCGCTTCAGTTCATTCACGTAACGCGCGCTGATCTTGACCGAACGATCCAGCTCAAGAAATATGCTGATGGAGAATATTCAGCTCCTGTTCCGGCCCTGCCAGCCGGCATCTGGTATCTTCGACTGCATCCCGGTGACAAGCGTTGGGAAATACGTACCCGCGTACAGACGGGAGAAAAATTTCAGGCACGCCTGAGTGCTGATTAACACCAAACCCTGGTAAATACGGAGACGCATATGTCAGACATACCAGTTATCCAGCGCATCATCGCGGTGTTCTGGCCGTCTTTCCTGACCTCGGGTGTCGCTACCGGAATTTTTTTTACGTTGTTTGACCCACTGGATCTGATCCATGTTGCCGGATTACCCGAACTCAGTCGGATGGGTGTCTACAGTATTGGCTTCTTCATGTTCTGGTTACTCACGGCTAGCAGCTGCGCATTAACCTGTTACTTCCGTAAGCCCTGCAACCCGAACGGGCAAGATACTACTCGGGGCTGACCTGTAACCAGAAGGTCACCGGGCCATCGTTAACCAGACCGACCTGCATATCCGCTCCGAATTGACCGGCTTCCACTTGTGAGTGTGCCGCTTTTGCTTTGTCGAGAAAATAATTGAACCATTTATTGCCCTGCTCAGGGGCTGCTGCCTGACTGAAACCGGGGCGCCGGCCTCGTGATGTATCCGCTGCCAGTGTGAACTGAGGTACCAGCAGAAGCCCCCCGGCAGTGTCATTCAAATCCAGGTTCATCCGCCCTTCAGAATCGTTGAAAATTCGGTAGCCCAGCAAACGCTCCAGCAAGCGATCTGCTTGCCGGGCACCGTCGCCACGCTCCACACCAACCAGCACCATCAGTCCTTCGTCAATACGAGCAATCCGCTTGCTCTCAACATCGACCCACGCTTCGGTTGCTAGCGCATTTTCCCCAAATAGTGCGAATCAACCCACAAACCGCAACCAAATGTGTCCGAAATAGA
>UOFN01000067.1_pt1 | contig 18567 bp, 18 predicted proteins | sample 1990111 | NCBI WGS metagenome assembly UOFN01 (sample SAMEA4728526, study PRJEB27164) | hydrothermal vent metagenome | biome: marine basaltic hydrothermal vent biome; feature: marine hydrothermal vent; material: mineral | place: Pacific Ocean | collected 2011-06-14/2011-07-23 | depth 1741 m | reverse complement strand
TTGATATCGAGCAACTGTTCCAGAGCCGGTACCAACATCACTAATTCAGAGACCTGTTGCGTTGCCTGCGCGTCAACCAGGGTGATGAGCGGGTTTTTCCTGTTCGCATAGTGTCCTGTCTGGGCAGTGTACAGAACAAGGCTTTTTGCCAGTGGGCTGAAACCAAAGATTAATATCGAAGCAGGCGGGTCTTCAGGGCCCTGTATTGCTTGATAACGATCCGGCGCATAGGCGTCAAACAGCAACCGTGCGCCCCGGTCATACAGACTGATAACCTGCGCATTAAACCGCTCGCCACTTTCCGCAAACAACGGGTGATTATAAAACAGCGCCTTGGTGTGGTGATCCGAGACATGCGCATAACAATCCAGAGTGAAGTTGCTCTGCCCCTTGTCTTGCACAGTGACAAGTTGATGCGCCTCGTGAACGATGTTGATATTACTGGCATCATCACCCGTCGTTGCAAATAAATAACGGGCGGATTCAACCTTTACACGCTGCAATGTCGCCGTGTCCTGTGCGTCACCTGTAACAGAACTAACACCGGCACGGGTCAAGGAGGAAAGCGAAGGGCACTGCGGGTTGCTATCAATAACGACAACACGCACACCCTTGTCCAACAGCGCCTGGGCAATATGCGTGCCCTTGTGGCTGAGTCCGCAGACGATGGCATGATCCTGAATATTTCGTAGGCTAAGGAGAGATTGCCCTCGTTTGCGAACCAGAGAAAGAAAACCTTTGATAGCAGCAAAGAACGTAGTGAAAGGTGCAAGCCAGCGCGCAATTTCCAGGGAACCCGGCAACGGACCCGGGATGTCGCCCGAATCAAGAGTAAAAAGCTGCAGGGAGTGATACAGCAGATCGAGCGTACTGAACGTTGGGGCGTCAGGGTTATCGAGGGCGTACTGGTGAAACCCCAGCGCGCCGAATGTCAGGGCGAGGATGGCGATTCCGGCTAACAGCCACCAGTCGATGTTCTGGTTGTTTTTATTTGGCATAGGATTTTCAGCGTTTTGCATCAGCCATTATGGAAGGTTCGTCAAGCATGTCAATAAACAGAGTGTGAATCCAGCGATTGAATTCACACCATAATATCCTGAATTTTGTTAGTATCCAGACATAAAATAAAGAGCCACCTCAATGAATGATTCCGACACGCAGAGCTACCGATACAGCGCCTTTATCAGCTATCGACACGTTGACCGTGACCGCAAGTGGGCCGAGTGGCTGGTCAATGCACTGGAAACCTACCGGATTCCCAAAGAACTGCAACAAGTTGGTTTTCCTGCCCGACTCGGAAAAGTGTTTCGCGACAAAGACGAGCTACCCTCTGATGGCAACCTGAACAGCCAGATTGAAGATGCGCTGAAAGCGTCACGGTTCCTTATTGTAATCTGCTCACCAGATACCCCTAGTTCAAAATGGGTGTCACGCGAGATAGAAATCTTCAAAGAGCTGGGGCGGACAGACAAGATATTCCCTCTGCTGGTGGAAGGGGAGCCAGATGAGTCATTCCCGAAAGTATTAACCACCAGCCAACTGATCGGTTTTGATGAAGCCGAAGCCAACCCGCCCATCAAAGATCTTGAACCCATCGGCGCAGATGTAAGGCCCGTCGAAGATAAAACAGCAAAAGAAACAAAGAAAGATGAATTACTGCGCATCGTCGCCGGGATACTGGGCTGTGCCTATGACGACCTGAAGCAAAGAGACAAGCTGCGAGAACGCAAAAAACAACGCAACAGACTTTTGACTGTCGCCGCGTCACTGATTATATCCATCGCGGGGGGGTTGTACTACTGGGATTACAACAGAATAAAAACCCATTACTACAAAGACTACGTAACACAGTGGGGCGTTCCGAAAGGCCTTTTCCCTGTCGGCAGTCAAAGGCAAGCGAGGCGCTCTGCGACCTACGCTATTGAGACACGCCGTGGGGTTGTTGAGTCCATGCGCCGCATAAACGGTTCAGGCGAATTAATACCACTGATGGGCGATGGCCGGGATGCAGAGCCATGGTTAAAAGGCGTTGCTAAATGGACCTATATAGTCGATGGGTCAGGGCAAGCACGGGAAGTTCAGCTATATGGAAGAGTTGGGAAACACATAGTGACCTGGGACTTTGACGGGCCAGAACTGGTCAAGTTTATTAAAACAGCCGGGAAGCCCTTTACGCTGGGTAAAGATATCAGTCAATTAGGTGGTCTCGGTTCGGCTAGTAGCAGTAAATCTGATATTTCCCAGTATCGTCTGACGCTTGACGAACATGGTCGGGAAATTCGCATAACATTTGAAAATGCCTATGGGATGCCCGTTAGCGATTCCGGGAACAACTTTGGAAGAGTGTACCAGCGATACCAAAATGGCCGAATAAAAATCATTCAAAATATTGGAAAGAGTGGCGGTATCCAGGTATCAAGGAAAGGCGTATTGGCTACTGAGTATAAATACAATGCTAGTGGTGACCTCACCAACGTCTATTGGAAAAATGAAAAGGGGAAATTACATCTCAACGATAAAAGTTACGCATTTGTTAAATATGTATACGGTAACGGTACTGCGCGTGATCAAGAGAACGTAACAGAGATTATGTACTTTGGTGTCGATGAGAAACCGGTACTGAATAAAGGAGGATATGCGAAAGCCACCCAGGTTTTCGATGCGCGCGGGAATCTGGTTCAGCAGGGATCGTTTGATATTGACGGGAAACCGACGTTAACTAAAAACGGTTTTGCAAAGCTTATCCAGTTTTTCGATTCGCGTGGGAACTTGATTGAACGGGCTTACTTAGGTGTAGATGGGGAGCCGACCCTGCATAAAGACGGGATTACAAAATTCACCCAGGCTTTCGATCTGCGAGGAAATATTATTGAGAGAGCTTACTTTGGTATAGATGGAAATCCGATTCTCCATAAAGATGGCTATGCGAAAGCCGCATGGGTTTTCGATAGGCGCGGTAATATTATTGAATGGACTTACTTCGGTATGGATGGAAAGCTGACTTTACATAAAAATGGCTATGCGAAAGCTGCCCAAAGCTTTGACGCGTATGGGAACTCAATTGAGAGGGTTCTTTTCGGTATCAACGGAAAACCGGTTCTGCATAAAGATGGCTATGCAAAATTCGCACAGGTTTACGACGCACGTGGGAACATTATTGAACAGAGTTATTTTGGTATTGACGGGGAATCGATCCTGAATAAAAACGGTTTCTCGAAAGTCACCAGTGTTTACGATGCGCGTGGGAACTTAATTGAGCAGGCTGTCTTCGGTATTAAAGGGAAACCGGCTCTGCATAAAGACGGCTATGCAAAATTAACTCGGGTTCACGATGCACGAGGAAACATTATTGAACAGGCTTACTTTGGTATTGATGGGGAACCGATTCTGAATAAAAACGGTTTTTCGAAAGCCAACCATGTTTACGATGCGCGTGGGAACTTAATTGAGAAGATTACCTTCGGTGTTAAAGGGAAACCGGCTCTGCATAAAAACGGCTATGCAAAATTCACTCAGGTTTACAACAAACGTGGAAACATTATTGAGCAGGCTTACTTTGGTGTTGACGGGAAACCGATTCTGAATAAAAACGGTTTTTCGAAAGTCTCCCATACTTTCGATGCACGTGGAAATGTCGTTGAGGAGGCGGCCTTTGGTATTGACGGCAAACCAGCTCTGAATAAAGATGGTTATTCGAAATCCACTCACGTGCTTGATGCGCGTGGAAATAGTATTGAACGGGCATACTTCGGTACTGATGGGAAGCCTACTCTGCACAAAAACGGTTTTGCGAAAATCACACAGGTTTTCGATGCAGGTGGGAACCCAATTGAACAGGCTTTCTTCGGTATTGACGGAGAACCGATCCTGAATATTGAGGGTTATGCGAGATTCACTCAAATATTTGATGCGCGTGGGAACAAAATCGAGCAGGTTTACTTCGGTATTGACGGAAAGCCGATTCTGCATAAAGACGGTTATGCGAGAGTCGCTCAGACTATTAATGCGCGTGGAAATTTAACAGAAACGGCTGTCTTCGGTATTGACGGAAAGCCTGTCCTGCATAAAGAAAACTTTGCTGGGTTTTATCAGGTTTTTGATGCGCGCGGGAATTTGACTGAACGGTCTTACTTTGGTCTCGACGGGAAACCGATTCAGCATATAAACGGCTTTGCGAAAATCACACAGGTTTATGATGCACATGGGAATAGCATTGACGAAGCTTCATTCGGTGTTGATGGAAATCCGACCCTGAATAAAAGCGGTTATGCGAAAATTAGCCGGGGTCTCGATGCGCGTGGAAATGTTGCTGAGGAGGCTTACTTTGGTATTGACGGGAAACCTGTCCTGAACAGGAGTGGGTTTGCTGGTGCGAAAGCACTACGAGATGTGAGAGGAAAATTGCTTGAAGAACGCTACTATGGAATTAATGGTGAGCCTGTTGACCGGAGGGCAGAGTTCTCATCAAATTCAGAAGTCAGTAGCATATTTGGAAAATGGAAGTCGCTTGTCCTGAATGGCATTCACAATAAAGAAACGCTTGATCTTCTTTCTGAAAACAAGCTGTCAGTAGTTAAACAAGAATACGACGCGTACGGCTCGGTCATATCACAAAGATATTTTCATGCAGATGGATCGGAAGCGGCAGGTATTGACGGGTTTTCTGAAGTGAGTGCTACGTATAACCAGTTAAGACTGCCAGAGCTGATGAAGGCTAAGCTCCCTGGTAATGCGTCGGGGCTGATAAAATTCAGGATTGCGTATACATCCAGATATAATATCGGGCGCGTCACTTTTCTTGATCGTAACAACCAGCCTTTGCTTAGCCGCCTGGGCTTTGCAGAAATAGGCTTTAGTTATGATGAGCGAGACCAGCTTGTTAAAACGCAATATTTTAACGAAAAAGGCGGGATTCTCAGTGAAAAGTAAAAGTACGGTATTTTGCTATATGTTAGTCATCTCGCCGGCTGTCGATGCACTCCGCCAGCTTCTCATAAGCCGCTTCGAATCCATTGGTGCGAATCTGGCCGACCATTGCACCGTAATTCTCCAGATTGACAGTAAGACGAATATTTTCGCGGGCAAGCAAGTCAGTTAACAAAAGATCTGTAACGCGATAGTCAAGCGTATAGGCCTCGCGACCATCACAACTGTGATAGAACTTCAAGGCTGTTGCTTGCTCGTTAAACAGGTTCTTGCTCTGAAGCAGGACATGAGTGCCAGTCTGTATTCCGCCTCGCAATTTGGAGTAAATTAGTACCGAGACAGCGTTCTGCTCAAGTACTTCTGTGCAGTGGTCTGTAATGACAGGTTTACTGAAGTAGTAGAAGGTGAGGCCAACCGATGCTGTCACATAGAAAGGATTGTCATCTGAGCCCACGGCAGTGCTAACCGTACAAAAGCCATCTGCTGATTCAAACTGCCAGGCGCCCGTTTTATTCTTTGCGTACCCGGATGGCGAGAATAGCAGTGCTGACAATATCAACAGGTTTGTAGCTGTATTGATGAGCGATGTGCGAAGTGATTTGTTTTGTATCATTTTTTACCGCCCTGATATCTAATGCAGTTATTCACTGCGATGTTTTAAGTATCGCCGTCTGAGGATACAAAACAATGTGAATTCATGGCCCTGATTCACATTCATGAGGAGCGACCAGCCCATGCCAAAGAAAACCCGAGAACTGCAAAATCACCATTTCGATATCGACAGGGGTGGCCGCGATGTCCTGTGGAGTATGTACAGCCATCACGCCACGTAAAATGATGTCTGGTATGAAGCGTTGAATGACACACCGGGTCGGGTAGGGCCACCTATCGAATTGGGATGGCGGCGTGCAGAGCAGGAACTAGGTTCGGCCTGTGCATGCTGGTTGGAAGGCGGCGTTTCGTACACTGAATAAATAGCAATAATTCCTGCCAATGTTCGGGCAACGGTATTCGGTGCTTTTTTTACGCCCCGTTTCCCGGTATCGTTGCGGCTCAAAATTTCAGTGCAGGACAGACAAAGTGATTAAATCGGATCGGTGGATTCGCCGCATGGCGGAGCAGGAGGGCATGATCGAACCGTTCGTGTCGGGGCAGGTACGCGAACACGAGGGTGTGGGGCGGGTAATTTCCTATGGTACGTCGAGTTACGGCTACGATATCCGTTGTGCCGACGAGTTCAAGATTTTTACCAATATTAATTCTGCTGTGGTTGATCCGAAGAACTTCGACGACAACAGCTTTGTCGATGTGAAGTCCGATGTCTGCATTATCCCGCCCAATTCCTTTGCGTTAGCGCGCACGGTGGAGTTTTTTCGTATACCGCGTGATGTGCTGACCATTTGTCTTGGCAAGTCGACCTATGCGCGCTGCGGAATTATCGTCAATGTCACGCCGCTGGAACCGGAGTGGGAAGGGCATGTCACGCTGGAGTTTTCCAATACCACGCCGCTGCCAGCGAAGATCTACGCTAACGAAGGTGTCGCGCAGGTGTTGTTCCTGGGGGCTGATGAGGTTTGCGAGACGTCCTACAAGGATCGCGGCGGGAAGTACCAGGGGCAGACCGGGGTGACCCTGCCAAAGGCTTGAATTCTATTTTCCCTGGCCTGCTGTGTCCTGCGCAAGGCGAGGGTTAAAATCCAGCTTCTGAAGCAGGATTTCTATTTCAACGCCGACCTTCTTCTGCTTCAGAAACCGTACCGGGAAGTAGTCCAGTTCCGGCGCGCCCCAGACCAGGCTGGTATCTTTTTTGTCACCCAGACGTTCTGCGCGGATGGCCTCGTAGTTGCCGAAAGGAAGCTCAATGATGTCCCGGCCGGTGACTTTGAACTGGTAGCGCTTGATGCGCTTACGGACGGCGATGAAGTATTCCAGGTCGGTCTTGCCGTCGCGCAGATCAAATAACATGGCCATCTGCATGAGCAGGCTGTCGAGCGTGCCTTCGGGTAATTCGATGTTCCAGTGTTCACCGGCACCGCGGTTTTCAACGCGGTGCTGTGTCCAGTCGAAGAACAGGTGGGCATTGTCATCGTCGTCACCTGTCTTGCGTTTTGAGCGGAACTCCAGCGCCTGAATTTCACCATCCACGTAACGCCAGCGGCTGGTCTGGCTCGATGTGTCACTTCCCAGCAGGGCAGCGACGCCAGTTGATTTTGAGCGCTGCCGGTAGAGATATTCGTTGTTATCCGTGCGTTCCAGGGAGAATGTGGCTTCACCCACTTTGATGCCGTTAATGCGCACAATGTAGTCGGCTACAAATTCGGGATAGGGCTCTTCTGCGCCAGCCCGTGCGGTAAACGACGTTAATAGAAGGGCCGTGAAAATGGCGAGGCACAGTGAAAAGTAGTTTGCCCATTGCCTGTGGCGTCTCGTCACTTTGCCTCCCGTTGTATCGGCGCTTCGAGAATTTTGTTGTCGAAGCTCAGAGTGTTGCCATTCAGTGTGAGGCGGCTTTCTGCTACCCACTGTATGACCTTAACGTAGAGCGGGTGTTCTTGTTCCAAAACACGTTGCGAAAGTGATTCGGCAGTGTCGTCGGGCAGCACTGGAATACGTACTTGCGCAACCACCGGGCCACCGTCGAGTTCTTCTGTGACGAAGTGAACACTGGCACCGTGCGTTTTACACCTGGCCTCAATGGCACGCCGGTGTGTATCGAGGCCGCGAAATTCAGGTAACAGTGAAGGGTGGATATTAATCAGGCGACCGGCGTAGTGGGTTACAAATTCCGACGAGAGAATACGCATGTAGCCAGCCAGTACCACCAGCCCGGGGTGAAACAGGTCGATCAGCCCTAGCAGGGCTGCATCAAAACCTTCACGGTCAGGATAGTCTTTGGCATTCAGTGCAAGGGTGTCGATGGAACGTTCGCGGGCGTACGCCAAACCGGTCGCCTCGTTGCGGTCGCTGATTACAGCGCTGACAACAGCGGACAGTTCGCCATTTTCAATGGCTTCCAGGATGGCTTTAAGGTTGGAGCCTCGGCCGGAGATCAGCACCACCAGCTTCAGGGGGGCATGCGTTTCAGTCATTCAGTTCGACGCGTGCCTCGCCTTCACCGGCTTCGACCTTGCCCAGTCGCCAGGCGGTTTCACCTTGCGCTTTCAGAAAGGCAAGCGCCTTGTCACACTCGGCTTCGGGAACGCAGATCACCATGCCAACACCACAGTTCAGTGTGCGGTACATCTCGAACATTTCCACGTTGCCGTGTTCCTGCAACCAACTGAAGATTGCCGGCCATTGCCAACTGCCGGTGTCGATGTTGGCCACCGTATTGTCCGGCAACATGCGCGGCAGATTTTCCGGTAGACCACCGCCGGTGACATGGCACAGGCTATGCACTTCGACCTGCTCCAGTAGTGCCAACAGTGGTTTGACATAAATACGGGTAGGTTTCAGCAACCAGTCGATCAGCGGTTTTCCATCCAGCAGTGTGTCGAATTTGGCGCGACTGACTTCGAGGATTTTACGGATCAGTGAATAGCCATTGGAATGCGGGCCGGAAGAGGCCAGCGCAATCAGTGCGTCGCCGGCCTGAACCGATTGGCCATCGATCACTTTATCTTTTTCGACAATGCCGACACAGAAACCGGCAAGATCATAGTCTTCAATGGCATAAACGCCGGGCATCTCTGCTGTTTCGCCGCCGATCAGTGCCGCACCTGCCATTTCACAACCGCGGCCGATGCCGGTGACGACGTCAGTCGCGATGTCCACGTCGAGCTTGCCGGTGGCGTAGTAGTCGAGGAAGAATAGCGGTTCGGCACCTTGCACGATAATGTCATTGGCGCACATGGCGACCAGATCAATGCCGATGGTGTCGTGCTTGCCACTGTCGATGGCCAGCTTCAGTTTGGTACCGACGCCGTCGGTGCCGGACACCAGTAACGGATGCTTGTAGCGATCCAGCGGCAATTCAAACAGGGCACCGAATCCACCGAGGCCGGACACCACACCGGGACGACGGGTTTTGGCGACAATGGGTTTGATTCGTTCGACCAGCGAATTACCGGCGTCGATATCGACGCCGGCGTCACGGTAACTGATCGAGGAACCGGAAGATGAGGAATTCTGGCCGGACACAGCGGACTCCATACGGGAAAAGCGTCATGGTACTAGGAAACTGCGGCCGGGGAAATGCACCTTATGGTAAGGTACGGACTCGATATTTTCGGGGATAGCGAATGAAAGGGACGATGCTGCGCCGCGCGTTGTTGAGTGGTTTGTGCCTGCTGGCGATGGGCCAGAGTGCATGGGCCACGCGTCTGGACACATTATTTCAGGCCGACGCACCGGCGACAGGGCGCGATGCAGCAGGTCGTCAGGCAGCGTTGGGGCAGGCTCTGGCTACCGTGTTAATACGCATTACCGGCGACAAAACGGTGACGAGCAATGAGGCAACGCAAGCCTTGTTGCGTGAGCCAGGTCGTTTCGTCTCCCAGTTCCGCTTTAACGAGATGCAGGCAGAAGTGCGCGGCGAAGCGCCTGAACTTCGTTTGTGGGCGCAATTCGACGAAGTGGCGTTAACCCGGGAGTTGCGCAATCTGGGTTTGCCCTACTGGGGACGTGATCGGCCAGATGTACTGGTGTGGCTCGCGGTCGACGATCAGAGCGACCGATTTCTGGTCTCGGATACCAGTCTGAATCCATTAGTTAGCGAGCTGCGGGCTGCGGCACAGCAGCACGGACTGCCCGTCAGTCTGCCGCTGATGGATCTTGAGGATCAACAGGCCGTTACTTTCTCGGATTTGTGGGGTGGCTTTCTGGGCACGGTGCAACAGGCGTCGGAACGCTATCGTCCACAAGTGGTGCTGGTCGGTCGGGTCGAGCGTTCGCGCAGTGGCTGGAGCGGGCAGTGGTCAATGCTCGGTGCCGGTGCGCGGCAGAACTGGACAGCGCACGCTGCCAGTGCCGAGGATGTGATTCAGGCGGGCTTGTCTGAGACGGCCGGTTTGCTGGCGACGCAATACGCAGTGGTGGCCAGTGATCAAACCAGTCGTCTGGTTTCGGTTCAGGGTATTCGCAAGCTGAGGGATTATGCCAAAGTACAGCGCTATCTGGCTTCGCTAAGCCCGGTTGAACAAGTACAAGTGGCGATGGTGGCAGATGATGAAGTGCAATTTTCATTGCGTCTGAATACCTCGGAGCAAAGCCTTATGCGTCTGATCCGGCTGGGCAGGGTACTGGAGCCGATGTCAGCTGGAAACGCAGAACTGCCCGACGCCTCCTGGCAGTTTCGTCTGAGCCAGTAACGGGCACACCATGCGCGCGCGCGACATTCCCAACCTGATCACTATAGGCCGCATTTTTCTGGTCGCGCCAGTGACCTGGGCGTTGCTGGACGGGCGTTACATGTTGGCTCTGTTGCTGTTTCTGGTCGCCGGTGCTTCCGATGCGCTGGACGGATTTCTTGCCAAACAGTTTGACTGGGGCAGCCGGCTCGGTGCGCTGCTCGATCCGCTCGCCGACAAGGCCTTGCTGATTTCCTGCTATGCCGCACTTGCCTGGATCGGGTTCCTGCCGTTCTGGTTGCTGGCGCTGGTGGTTTTTCGCGATGTGCTTATCGTAGCCGGGGCAACTATCTACAACTACCGCATAGAGCGGCTCGATGCGCACCCCACACTGGTCAGCAAGCTCAATACGCTGTTGCAGATCATCCTGGTGTTGTTGGTGATTATTAATCTGGCGACCGGCTACGGGGAGATCCTGTGGATCAACTGGCTGGTCTATGCCGTTACGGTGAGCATCATCTGGAGTGGCGTGGACTATGTGATTACCTGGGGCCGTCGGGCGCGGGATCATTCGTGACTCGTCAGCTTGCGTTGCAACTTCAGTTGCGCGCATCGGCGCGCTTTGCCGGGTACGTCGCCGGCCCTAACGAGGAATTGCTGCGCCAGCTACAAGCTGTCGCCAGTGGTAGGGGCGAGTCCTTTGTCTATTGTCAGGGTGTCTCAGGCACAGGCAAAACGCACTTGCTGCAAGCCAGCTGTCATGCTGCTACAGAGCAGGGACGAACCGCCGCCTATCTTTCCCTGAAACAGATAAACGATATGCCTCCCGCTGTGCTGGAAGGTTGGGAGCATTTCGACCTGGTGTGTCTGGACGATATTGAACACATCACCGCCCGGCCAGATTGGGAAGAGGCTGTTTTCCATCTTTACAACCGGGTGCGGGAGCAGGGCAGTCGATTGGTCGTTAGTGCAGTGCGCGCACCTGCACAACTAGAGATCAATCTGGCCGATCTGGTGTCGCGGTTGAGTTGGGGCGTGGTGTACCCGATTCATTCACTGGACGATGCACAACGTTGCAAGGCTATGCAATTACGCGCCAGCCAGAAAGGCTGCGAGTTGCCGGACGAAACGGCAAACTACCTGCTACGACGCTTGCCGCGTGAATTGTCGGCCTTGTTTGACACACTGGATCGTCTCGATGACGCATCACTCGCCGCGCAGCGAAAACTCACCGTCCCGTTTGTGAAATCCGTACTGAATAATTTGGGGTCTAATTTGGGGTTAATTTGGGGTCAGAGTAAAAACTCGGGAAGCTCAGATTAATTCCTTTGCTGTCATTCCGGCGTAAGTTTTTACTCTGACCCCAAATTACCTGACCCCAAATTACCAAATTACAAATTATTCAGTTTCGGTGAGGTAGCGCGTATCCATAAGATACCGCCTGCCAGCCAGCAGGCGGAGAGGATAATTTCTGTCACCGCGCCCCAGCGTCCCACCGGTTCACTCCACGCTTCTATCACGCCGTGTGTGAAATAAAACATCGACATGAACAGGCTCCAGGCGACGGTGTAGCGCTTCGCGTGGAGCATGCCGCGCAGGGCAAAAAACAAGGGTAGCGCCAGCAGGCCTATTGCCACTGGAGGTATCAGCAGGCCGGGCGGCTTGAACCAGCCGATCCACACCGGCAGTAGCACCATGATGCCGAAATAACCAAACAGCGTTACCGCAAGGTAAATCGAGGCCCGGGACTTCACGGTGCCTGGAGTTTCCGCGCGGTGTCAGCAAGACGTTTGCCCATGGCGAGGCACAGACGTTGCTCGGCTTCTGTTATGGTTTTTTTGCTGTCGGTTCCGGCCAGGTGGCTGGCACCATACGGTGTGCCACCCGCATCGGTGTGCAGCAAATCGGTTTCGCTGTAGGGGATGCCACTGATCAACATGCCGTGATGCAGTAAAGGCAGCATCATCGAAATCAGCGTGGTTTCCTGCCCGCCATGTGGTGAAGATGTTGACGTGAATACCGAGGCAGGTTTACCAGCCAGTTCACCACCCAGCCACACGCTGCTGGTGGAATCGATGAAATATTTCAGCGGTGCGGCCATGTTGCCAAAGCGGGTTGGACTACCGAGTGCGAGGCCACTGCAGTCGCGCAATTCATCGAGGCTGGCGTAGGGTGCCCCCTGCCCCGGGATGCTGTCCTCCGTGGCTTCACACACCGTTGAGACGGGCGGCACGGTGCGCACGATCGCCTGCATACCTTCAATTTCTTCTACGCCACGTGCGATGTGCTGTGCCATCTTTTCTGTGGCACCGTAGCGGCTGTAGTAGAGCACCAGAATGTTGCCCATCGTCAGAGAATCTCCAGAACTGTTTCCGGGGGGCGGCCGATGGCGGCTTTGCCGTCCTTGATGACGATCGGGCGCTGAATGACTTTCGGATGCTTGACCATCAGGGCGATCAACTGTTGCCGCGACAAGTCCGGGTTGTCCATGCCCTGTTCCCGATATTCGCTTTCATTCGTGCGTATCAGTTCGTGTGGTTCGAGTTTCAGCAGTTTGAGAATATGCTCAAGCTGGTCGGTGTCGGGTGGTGTTTCAAGATATTCGACCACATCGGCGTCAACGCCGTTTTGCTCCAGCAGTTCAAGCGTTTGACGGGATTTGCTACAGCGTGGATTGTGATAAATGGTAACGTCAGACATGGTAAATGGCTCCTTGCAGACTGCGGCCGTATTCTGCGTGATCGCGTCGGTGCAGTACAGAGCTTTCTTGACCCTGCCATGGTGCGGTGCTAGCGTGTTGCCTCTATTGATATAGCGTTCTCAGCAAACGTTCGGACATCATTTGAAAATTAAAGAATCATGCAGCTTCAGTACCCGGATTGCTGCCCCGCTCCTGATAACCTTGTGGTTGTTGTTAGGGTTGGGCTGCCGGACTGCGCCCGTGCAGGAGATGAGCGAAGCGCGTCAGGCAATCGATGCCGCCCGAGCCGCAGGTGCCGAGCAGTACGCCAATACGAAACTGGAGCAGGCCCTGTCTTCATTGAAGACGGCGGAAGAAATGCTCAACGACCGTCGGTTTCGTGACGCCCGGCGCAGTGCGAGTCAGGCTCGCGATGAGGCGATACTGGCACGTCAGGCTGCGCAGGACGCTAACACCCGGTAAGAGCCGGGTAGAAGTTTGCCGTAGCAAGGAATTTTTCCTGACCTGAAACGTCCTTTCGGGTTAATGCGAGCGTATAGTATGGCTCGGTTGGACGGCTTGACACCCGATGAATGCGGGTGGTAGCTTTACCGTAAGCGCCAAAAGACAAAAAAGTCTTAAGGGATCAACTACTAGCGGAGTAACTTTCATGAAAAGAATTCTTAACGGCAAAGCACTGGTTACCGTCGTTCTTGCTTTGGGTTTAGTGGCAGGTTGCGCAACAACTCCTAAAGAGCAGCCCGCGCAAGTTGAGAAGGGGCCAAGCGCGTCTGCGGCAGCAATTAACAATGCCAAGTCGGCCATTGCAGGTGCAAAATCTGTGAACTGGATTTGGCGCGATACCGAAAAATTCCTCAAGCAGGCCGAAGCGGCTGCTGGCAAGGGTGACGAAGCTACAGCGATCAAGCTTGCTAACAAGGCACGAAATCAGGCGAACGAAGCCGTCAACCAGTACTACCTGGAGCAGTCCAAAGTGTTGTACGCCAAGGTTGGCAATGCCAGTGGCCTGAGCGCTGCACAGAAAAACACGTTGGCAGCAGCCGGTAGCGCGATTGGCAATGCCGAAGGTCGCAAGGCTTATGACCTGCTTTCCCCGCTGGTAACAGAACTGCAAGCTGCCTCGATCAAAGTCGAAGTGGTACGTGGTGACAGCCTCTGGTCGATCTCCGGCCAGTCAGGTGTTTACAACAACCCTTACCAGTGGCCTTTGATTTACAAGGCTAACCGCGACCAGATCAAGGATGCTGATCTGATTTACCCGGGCCAGACCTTTACGGTAGATCGCAATCCGACCTCTGCTGAAGTTGCTGCTGCTGTGGACCATGCCCGCAATCGTGGCGCATGGTCGATCGGCGTGGTGGAAGAAAGTGATCGAAATTACGCGGGTGGTTCGCTGGAGCTAAAATAATTCAGGTCTTTCGGGCCTTTTTTATTGTTCAGTCGTCAAGTGTATAGATGAAGCGTTCGTAACCGGGTTCTGATTCCAGTAACTCGGTACAACGCGCCGTGTTTGGCCCGCGTCGGCCGTGAAGTGTGAATTCCACTCCTTCTTGCAGTTGTTCGTTACGTGCAATCACCGTCAGAATACGCTCTGATCCGCGTTTCTGTACGGCGCAGACTGCGGGTTGGTAGTCGCCTCCGAGTCCGGTCTCATCGGGTAACCGAATGACCACCGGTTGCGGATCACGACTGAGGTATTGCAGCCCCAGTTCAAAACCGTTACCTGAATCAATTTCGACCAGCCAGCGGCAGGCAGCGAGAACCCAGCCACTTTGAGTGCCTGCACTCGGACGATGTAGCGCGATCAGCTGGCCGACTTTAGGATGTGGACGCTGGTCTCCACGGTAACTGACCGCCACACCACCATCACCCCGGTTCAGGCTGGTGCAGTGGAATGCCGGTGCGGTCGGATTGCTGCCGACTTCGGGTGCGGCGTGTTCTCCAATCTCGATGACTTCATGATCGCCGGAATTCAGAAACAAGGCGGGATCGAAGGCTTGCCCCTTGTTGATCATGCAATAGGCGGCATCCAGCCCGTTGACCAGTTCTATACGCGCGTGTGTTTCCTCACGATCATTTTTTCGGTCCGGTTTGGCCTCCCAGAGGGCATGCAGCTGCCGAAAGGTATGCAGCAAGGTGGAAGCCGGGATGTCTGACGGTAGCCCTACAGCCTGAGCCTGGCGATATTGTGCGAGCTTTTCGATATCGTCCGAAATCTGTGCAACCAGTTCTTCGACCTGTAGTACCAGTATTTGCTCATGCGGGGTTTCGCGTGGATGCCAGGTTTCGAACAGCGGGTAGCCCGGGTGTACAGCATCCTCTTCCGGGTCGGGCACGATTGAACTCAGTGCCATGTGGTGTCGAAAATAGCGGTCGAGCGCAGCCACCATTCCGGTTGGCAGGCGGTAGGGATCGGTCTGTCGCAACAAAGCCGTGAGGCGGAAACACTCGTCGAGCTGAAGATTGCCGACGCCGGGCAGTTCGCCACGATACCCGATGCGATCATTCTCGACCGCGAAACGGAATAGCGCCAGACACTCGCTCCACAGTGCGCGGGGTGCGCGCTGGTAGTGGCTGTAGTAGTGCGCCAGTTGCAGGCCAAGGGTGTAAATAGCGCCGAGCAACGCCTGCGGCAGTTGGCGCATTTCGATAAATCCTGCTTTCTGATTCACCAGATCGTTGACGATAATTTTGTAGCCAAAACAGATGTCCTGACACAAACGTTTCAGTAGCGCACGGATGCCTTCGTTGCTGTTTGCGGTGCTGGGGAGTGAATCACCGAGGCGCTGGTAGGCGCGCAGAAAATCGCCCAGCGTTTCGACACGGGCAGTAATCGTCATCGGTTGGCGATTCATAATGCGCAGCTGCTGGCTGGCGATACTGGCCGCACGTTGCAGATCGAGATACGGGAGGTTTTCCAGCCACTCGCGTACATCGCGCGGTTTGATGCGCATGGCTGGCCCCGTTCTGTCCTGAGCCGGGATTGTGAGTTGCAGTTTTTGCACGCGTCCTTGAGTACTCCTGTCGACTGCTTGTATATCGGTTAGTTCAGGCAGATCTGGACTACTCGGTGACGATTTCTATACCGGCGATGCGCTGCTTCCACTCCGCGGGGCCGGTTTGGTGGACCGAAACGCCGTTGGAATCCACGGCAACCGTGACCGGCATGTCCTCGATTTCGAACTCATAGATGGCTTCCATCCCCAGTTCCGGCCAGGCAATGACGCGCGATGCGCGGATAGCTTTCGACACCAGATAGGCAGCTCCACCGGTTGCGATGAGATAAACAGCCCGGTGTTTTTTGATGGATTCAATGGCCTCAGGGCCACGTTCTGCCTTTCCGATCATGCCGATCAGGCCGGTTTCCTCCAGCAGCGTGTCAGTGAATTTATCCATACGCGTGGCTGTCGTAGGCCCGGCCGGCCCGACTGCTTCCTCGCCGACCGGATCGACGGGTCCGACGTAGTAGATAAAGCGATTACGGAAATCCAGCCCGTCGGGCAGCGGCTCGCCTTTTGCCAGTGTTTCGACAATACGCTTGTGAGCCGTATCGCGACCGGTGAGCAGGTGGCCGCTGAGCAGTAGCGTTTCACCCGGCTTCCAGTCGCGCACAGATTCGGCGTCGAGTTCATCCAGATTCACCCGTCGCGAACTTGCGCTCGGGTCCCAGGGAATCTCAGGCCACTCATCCAGCGACGGCGGTGAGGCAAACACCGGCCCGCTGCCATCGAGTTCCAGATGTACATGTCGGGTAGCAGCGCAGTTGGGGACAATGGCAACCGGCTTGGAAGCGGCGTGGGTCGGGTAGTCGAGTATTTTCACATCGAGCACGGTTGTTATTCCGCCCAGCCCCTGTGCGCCAATACCAAGCTGATTAACCCGTTCGAGAATCTCCAGCCGCAGCTCCTCGATACGGTTTGATGCACCACGCTGTTGCAGTTCCTGGATATCGACAGGGGCCATGAGCGATTGCTTGGCCAACAGCATGGCTTTCTCCGAGGTGCCGCCAATGCCAATGCCGAGAATACCCGGTGGGCACCAGCCGGCACCCATGCCAGGCAGCTGGTCAACCACCCAGTCTGCGACGCTGTCGCTCGGGTTGAGGATGGTAAAGCGTGATTTGTTTTCCGAGCCGCCACCTTTGGCTGCTACGGTAAGCGATACCTTGTCACCTGCGACGAGTCGGCTGTGTATAACGGCGGGGGTGTTGTCGCCGGTGTTGGTACGCGCACCAGCCGGGTCAGCAACAATGGATGCGCGCAACGGGTTTTCCGGATTCAGATAAGCGCGACGTACACCTTCGTTGATCATATCCTCAACGCTGTCTTGTGCATCCCAACGCACATCCATGCCGATATCGATAAACACCGTGACGATGCCAGTGTCCTGACAGATGGGCCGTTTGCCTTCTGCACACATTCTGGAATTTATCAGGATTTGTGCAATCGCGTCACGTGCAGCGGGGGACTGCTCACGTTCCCAGGCCTGATGCATGGCGCGAACAAAATCAACCGGGTGATAGAACGAGATGTATTGCAGTGCGCCTTCAACCGTCTGAATAAAGTCTTCCTGGACAATGGTGTTCATGGCTTTTCCTGAAAAAGGGAACAAATGGCGCGGTTACTGTGTCCTAGCTGTATCTTGTCATTGCCGTGCTACGCTCGCAATGACGAATTTTAAAATTACGCCCTTTGTGGAACCAAGGATAATTCATGCGAGCACTCATTTTTACCGTGTCCCTGCTGCTTTCCAGCGCCTTGTTTGCCGAGCCGGTTGAATACAGCCTTCCTGACCTCGACGGCAAAATACACTCACTGTCTGACTACGAAGGTAAATGGGTGATCGTGAATTACTGGGCGACCTGGTGTCCACCGTGTCTGGAAGAGATTCCGGATCTGATTGAGTTCCACGAAAAGCATCGCAAGCTGGGTGGGGATGTGGTGGTGCTGGGGGTGAATCTGGAAGACATCAGCAAGGAGCAGCTGGCTGATTTTGTTGAAGGTCAGATGATGACTTATCCGGTATTGCTTTCCGAGTCGCTACCGGCAACTCCGCTGGGCCCGATTCCGGGGTTGCCGACAACGTATATCATTGCGCCGGACGGTTCGCCGGTTGCACGTCAGGTAGGTCCTGTCACCGGCAAGCAGCTCGACGACTATATCAATGCGAAGAAAGCCAAGGCTGCGGCTGCGGCGAAATAGCTACGGTTCTACATCAGGTCGGCGGCCGGTTATGACCTTCAGGGTAAGAGGGTTTTGATCACGTTCGCCTTCTATCACCAGTTCAGCATCAGGGCCGAGTTGTGCAATCTGAGCCATGGCTGAGCGAGCATTGTCTATGTCTTTATCATTTATCCGCTTGATGATATCGCCTGGTTTTATGTTGGCGATATCAGCAGGGCCTCCGCGTAGCACACCGGCAATCAGCATCCCTCGGGTATCCTTCAGACCAAAACTTTCTGCCAGTTGCGGTGTGATGTCCTGAGCTTCGATACCCAGCCAGCCACGATCTACGTGGCCCTGTTCGATGATTTGTTGCATGACGTTGGAGACCAGCGACACAGGTATGGCAAAGCCAATGCCCTGTGAACCGCCGGAACGGCTGTAGATGGCAGTGTTGATACCAATCAGTTCTCCCCACGCATTGATCAGT
>UOFN01000083.1_pt1 | contig 18654 bp, 22 predicted proteins | sample 1990111 | NCBI WGS metagenome assembly UOFN01 (sample SAMEA4728526, study PRJEB27164) | hydrothermal vent metagenome | biome: marine basaltic hydrothermal vent biome; feature: marine hydrothermal vent; material: mineral | place: Pacific Ocean | collected 2011-06-14/2011-07-23 | depth 1741 m | reverse complement strand
TACAGAAATATAACTCAGTCAAACTTATCTCTGCTGAAGTTGACACTAACAGGGATGGTATTCTTGATACTATGTATGAATATGATGACATTGAGGAAATAGCTAAAAAATCACGCAAGCCCATCAATCCGGAATAGGTCAACATTCGATGCATGGGAGGTGCAACCATGAGCATTATGGAAGTCGATGGTTTCAAGGCAAAGATCGAATATGATCCTCTTTGAAGGTATTTTTGGAAGTATGTGAAGAAAAAGGGCTAAACTGAAATTCTCCGGGTTTAACGTATCTCTACGCATGACTCATGGACAGAGCCATACCTCAAATGACACAAGGGAGTGTCATCAATGCAATTCAAGATAATTGGAAAAATCGAAAACCAGGAGACTTTCGCGACAGGTAAAGGAATTCGTGAACTGCCTAGACTGCTGAGAATCTACGGAAAAGGAAAATGGAGAAAACGGAAAGGCGTTGCACAGATTGAACTTACTAATGGATTCATCGTGCTGGCCGAACTACACTGGTATGAGGCGACAGGTATTGGAAAGAAGGAATTCAAAATTAAACGCTATTTAGATTGAGACTGCAGCTATGAAAAACATGAATTCACACCAATTAGTCATCTGCGTCAGGAACGACGACCACCCGGCTTCTTTGGAGAAGCGGAAAATATATGAAACCATTCCTGATTCTGATGCCACGAAACACAATCAGATACGGGTAATAGATGAGTCTGGCGAAGACTACCTGTATCCAGAAGAATATTTTATCCCCGTCACCCTCCCAAAGAATGTCGAAGAAGCCGTAATAAAAGCGGCGTAACTCTGAACCAGTCACGGGCGGGGTGCCTTTTCACTTGTCGCGAGAAGCGCAGGGAACCCGCGCAGCGGGCAACCCGTCTCTGGTGAAAAAGCACCCCGCCCGTGACGATTTCAACCCCCACCGTTTGACCTCCCCAACCCACACTTGTAACGTACCCTCCCTGACACCGGAGACCCACCGTGGCGAAACGCAGCAAAAAAACACCCGACTTTGAAACCGCGCTGGCGGAGCTGGAAAGTCTGGTCGAACAGATGGAACAGGGTGACCTTAGCCTCGACGAATCGCTCAAACAATTCGAGCGTGGCGTTGAACTGACCCGCGCCTGCCAGACCGCTCTGAAAGACGCCGAACAGAAAGTGCAGATTCTGCTTGAAAAGGATGGCCAGGCCGAGCTTGAGCCTTTCCCGAATGACAGCGAATCCGACTGACCTGAATTCGTTTCTGGCTGACTGTCAGCAACGCGTGGAAACCGCGTTGCAACAGAGTCTGCCAAGCCCGCATACCCACCCTGCGCAGCTCCATGAAGCCATGCGCTATGCAGTACTAGACGGTGGCAAACGCATCCGGCCGGTGCTGGTGTATGCCGCCGGCCACGCACTGGGCGCTGATCTACAAAGACTCGATGTTGCTGCCTGCGCAGTCGAGTGTATTCATGCCTACTCCCTGATTCATGATGACCTGCCCGCTATGGACGATGATGATTTGCGGCGCGGCAAGCCAAGCTGTCACAAGGCATTTGGCGAGGCCGAGGCTATCCTCGCTGGCGATGCCCTGCAAACCCAGGCGTTCTATCTGCTTGCGCACGCAGACATGAGCAATATGCCAGCGCAGCGGCGGCTGGAAATGATTGAACGGCTGGCGCTTGCCTCCGGCTCCCGCGGTATGGTGGGTGGTCAGGCCATTGATCTGGCGGCGGTCGGTAAAACACTGGATATCGCCCAGCTGGAAGACATGCACATTCACAAGACCGGTATGCTGATCCGCTCAGCGGTGTTACTGGGTGCGCTGTGTGCCGAGCAAGTCGACGAAACCACGCAGCACGCGCTCGACCATTACGGCAAGGCTATCGGGCTGGCGTTCCAGGTGCAGGACGATATCCTCGACATCACCGGCAACACCGAACAGTTGGGCAAACAGGCGGGTGCCGATCAGGCTCGCGACAAACCCACGTATCCCGCACTGCTGGGACTGGCCGGTGCAAAAGAACGCGCACAGGATTTGCACCAGACCGCGCTGGGCGCCCTCGCCGGGCTGGATGAACGCGCCGATCCGCTACGCTGGATTTCGGGTTATATCGTGGAACGCAGCGCCTGAAACCGGCATAAACCCTTGCCTCAGATGCCGCCAGCACCGATAATCTACGCTTCTCTGCTGTACGGCCTTGCATGAAAACCGCCGATTCCACCTCCTTGCTGAATCAGATCGAATCCCCTGCGGATCTGCGCGCGCTCGATATGCCGCAGCTGCGCGAGCTGGCGCGTGAATCGCGGCAGTTTCTGATTGATTCCGTTTCCGCCACCGGTGGCCACCTGGCCTCCAATCTGGGTTCGGTGGAACTGACGATTGCACTGCATTACATCTTCAACGCCCCGGAAGACAAGCTGGTGTGGGATGTAGGTCACCAGAGTTACCTGCACAAGATTTTCACCGGTCGCCGCGAGCAGATGGGCAGTATTCGCCAGAAAGACGGGCTGGCCGGTTTCCCCAAACGCGACGAAAGTGACTACGACGCGTTTGGCACCGGTCACTCCAGCACCTCTATAAGTGCCGCGCTGGGTATGGCAATTGCCGCCGCGCAGGAAGGCAGCGACCGGCGTGTCGCCGCCATTATCGGTGACGGCGCGATGACCGCTGGACAAGCCTTTGAAGCGCTGAACCACGCGGGTACCCTGGACGCCAATCTGATGGTGGTGCTGAACGACAACGACATGTCGATCTCGCCCAACGTCGGCGGACTGTCCAATTACCTGGCACGTATTCTGTCCGGCAGCACTTACGCCACCATGCGCGAAGGCAGCAAGAAGGTCTTGCAGAAAATCCCGACCGTGTGGGAACTGGCGCGGCGTGCTGAAGAACATATGAAGGGCATGATCATTCCCGGCACCCTGTTTGAAGAACTCGGTTTCAATTACATCGGCCCGATTGACGGGCACGATCTGGATGCCGTCGTCGCAACCTTGCGTAACGTGCATGCGCTCAAAGGCCCGCAACTGTTGCACGTCGTTACCCGCAAGGGTAAAGGTTATGCGCCCGCCGAAGAGAACCCCTGCAAGTTTCATGGCATCGGCAAATTCGACCCGGAAACCGGTGAGAGCCAGAGAAGTCCTGCGCCTGCCGGAAAAACCTACACGCACGTATTTTCCGACTGGATCTGCGACATGGCGCGCGCCGATAAGAAACTGGTCGGTGTGACGCCCGCCATGCGTGAAGGCTCCGGGCTGGTAGCCTTTTCAGAACAATTCCCGGATCGCTATTTTGATGTTGGTATTGCCGAGCAACACAGTGTCACGTTGGCGGCGGGACTGGCTTGCGAAGGCATGAAACCCGTCGTCGCCATTTACTCCACGTTCCTGCAACGTGCCTACGATCAACTGATCCACGATGTCGCCCTGCAAAACCTGCCAGTGCTGTTTGCGATTGACCGTGGTGGGCTGGTGGGTGCCGACGGCCCTACCCATTCCGGCAGTTTTGATCTGACGTTCCTGCGCTGCATCCCCAACATGCTATTGATGGCACCCGCTGATGAAAACGAGTGTCGGCAAATGCTGTCCACCGGTTTTCAACACGACGGCCCTGCCGCCGTGCGTTATCCGCGCGGCACCGGGCCGGGTGTGGAAATCAGCACAGATCTTGATGTACTTGAAATCGGCAAGGCCCAAATCTGCCGCGAGGGTAAGGACGTCGCTCTGCTGGCCTTCGGCAGCACTCTGGCAGCGGCACTGGAGGCTGGCGAGCGGCTAGGTGCCACGGTGGTCAATATGCGCTTCGTCAAACCGCTGGATGAAACCTGCATCTGCGAGATGGCCGCCAGTCACGGCCAACTGGTCACGCTGGAAGACAATGCGGTGAGTGGCGGTGCCGGCAGTGGTGTAGCCGAGGTGCTGGCTGCCCAAGGCATCGGTATCCCTTTGATGCAACTTGGAATTCCGGACCGATTCATCGAGCATGCCAGCCGTGAAGAGCAACTCTCCGAATGCGGCCTGGATGCCGAGGGGATATACCAGCGAGTACAACGGGAATTAGCGGCGCGAATTGCAACACTTCGCGCGGTCGACTAAAATCCTACCTTTTCAGTCAGGAATTAGCGTGGCCGCTTGTTACACTCTGAAAATCCTCACGGACTTTGCTTCCGCGCACACGCTGCGCGAGTATCCGGGTGCCTGCGCTCGCATGCACGGGCACAACTGGAAAGTCGAGGCTGAAGTCCGCGCCAGCTCGCTGGATGAAATCGGCATGGGTGTAGATTTTAAAGTGATCAAACAGGCGACTCGCGACATTGCGGCCAAACTGGATCATCGCTATTTGAATGACATTGAACCGTTTACTGACATTAACCCGACAGCTGAAAACATCGCCGCGCATTTCTACCGGGAATTGTCGGCGCAGTTGAACAACGAACGCATCAGCGTTCACGCTGTTACGCTATGGGAAACCGAACGCGCCTGTGTGCGTTACGCTGAGGACGAATCATGAACAAATCAACCGCTGCAACAGTCGACAGCAACATTGCTGACGTGCAGAACAGTGCCGACACCCGCCACATTGCAATCGACAAGGTGGGCATCAAGGACATTCGTCACCCGGTGCGCGTGAAAGACCGCAGTGAAGGTGATCAACACACCATCGCCAACTTCAACATGTACGTGAACCTGCCGCACAATTTCAAGGGCACGCACATGTCCCGCTTTGTGGAGATCCTGAATCTGCACGAACGCGAAATCAGCGTCGAGTCTTTTAAGGAAATGCTCGGTGAAATGGCCGAGCGTCTGGAAGCCCAGGCCGGTCACATCGAAATGACCTTCCCCTATTTCATTAACAAAACAGCGCCCGTCTCCGGCGTACAGAGCCTGCTCGATTACGAAGTCGCCTTCATCGGTGAAATCCGTGACGGTGCACCGGAAATGAAGATCAAGGTTATCGCGCCCGTCACCAGCCTGTGTCCCTGCTCCAAAAAGATCTCCGACCGCGGTGCGCACAATCAGCGCTCGCACGTCACTGTGACGGCGACCACGCGTGACTTTGTGTGGATCGAGGAACTGATTGAGCTGATTGAACAACAGGCGTCAAGTGAACTGTATGGCCTGCTCAAGCGCCCGGATGAAAAGTACGTCACTGAACTCGCCTACGACAATCCGAAGTTTGTCGAAGACATGGTTCGCGACATCGCGGCGGCACTGAACAAGGACGACCGCATCAGTGCCTACATTGTTGAATCAGAAAATTTTGAGTCCATTCACAATCACTCGGCTTATGCGCTGATTGAGCGTGACAAGGAAAAAGACCAGCTAGTCGACGGCTAGTAGCAGGCCTGCACTCCACAACACGGCCGCCGCCATCAGGCCAGCCAGCACGTCGTCCAGCATAATGCCCAGTCCACCGTGAACCTTGCGGTCTACCCAGCCAATGGGCCAGGGTTTCCAGATATCGAACAAGCGGAACAGGGCGAACCCGACAACCAGTCCCTGCCAACCGTCGGGCGCAACGGCCATGACAATCAGGAAACCGGCGAACTCGTCCCAGACAATACCGGGATGGTCGTGAACGCCCAGTGTTTTTGAGGCACGCCCACAAATCCATATGCCGATTAGTGTTACGAGTGCCGTGGCTAACAGGTAGCCGCTAAACGGCAGGCGATCCAGCAACAGGAACAGCGGGATGGCCATTAGCGTGCCAGCCGTTCCCGGTGCGCGTGGCGCAAGCCCCGAGCCGAAACCAAAGGCCAGCCACAATACCGGGTCGGTGAAGACACGCCGTGCAGCGATACGTTCAGCCATCGGTATCCCGGAAGTGATCGAAACCTTCGACCGTTGGTGAATAAGGTGAGCCGTCGTCGCGTACACAACGTATGCCTGACTGTGGTTCTATAATGCCGATTTCTGCTATTGGTAAAGCGTTGTCTTCCGCTGCACGGTACACCTGCTCGACGCAATCTGCATCCGCGGTAAAACAAAGTTCGTAGTCATCCCCGCCGCCCAACTGGCAGGCCAGTGCGGTGGTGTCATCGAGTGATTGCAAGGCCGGAGAACGCGGAACAGCATCAACATTTAGCTGCGCGCCACAGGCGCCGGCATCCAGAACATGTTGAAGGTCTGCCAGTAGTCCATCGGATACATCAATAGCAGAAGCGGCGACACCGGCCAGCGCCATCCCGAACGTCACTCTAGGCTCTGGTCGGTTTAATCGGGCGAGCAATTCATCTGCTACGGGTTCACCCGCCTGTAACTGTTGTAAGGCATACGCCGCATCACCCGGTGTGCCGGTGACAAAAATATGTTGGCCAGGTTTTGCCGCATCGCGCCGCAGGGCACGTGAAGCATCGACCTGCCCCTGTACCTGCACGGTAATGGTCAACGGGCCGCGCGTGGTATCGCCACCCACCAGAGCAATATTGAAACGACCTGCAAGCTGGAAAAACCCTTCGGAAAACCCGGCCAGCCAGTCTTCGTTAACATCGGGTAGTGTGAGTGCGAGTGTTGCCCATAGGGGTTGCGCACCCATTGCAGCAAGATCACTGAGGTTGACGGCCAATGCCTTATGGCCAATATCAGTTGCGGTAGTTTGTTCGGGGAAATGCCGTCCTGCGACCAGGGTATCTATCGCTACCACCTGCGTCATATCGGGCGTTGGCATCAATAACGCCGCATCGTCACCAATACCCAACGTTACTCCCGGCGCAGCATGCTCACGCCGGAAGTATCGCTGGATAATATTGAACTCGGACACACTCATGTCCGCAGTCTAGCATTGAACAGCCTTAACCACGCAGCGCTCGAACAAGCGCACCATTCGTACTGTCAGATGTCCTGTAGCCCGTGAGCTCTACGAGAGTCGCATCGGTAAATCCTGCATTAGAAATCACAGCCAGCAACTTGTCGGCCGACAAGGTTCCCTGAACACAGTCAGCCCAGGATTCTGTTTTTGATTCTGTGTTACAGCAACCATCTGTTTCCCGAATCATGTCAGCGATCTGCAGACGGCCACCGGGCTTCAGAACACGAAACAATTCCCTGAATACCTGATCCTTGTTTTCAGAAAGGTTGATTGCACCATTCGAGATCACCACGTCTATGGTGTTATCTGCAACAGGCAAGCGGGAATAATCCGCTTCGTAGAACGCGATGTTGCACAGCCCTGCATGCCAGGAATTTTCCCGCGCCTTGTCAATCATGGCCGGCGTGCAATCCACACCGATAATATTTCCCGTGTCACCTACCTGCAAAGCAGCCACACAGGCATCCGCGCCTGCACCGCATCCCACATCGAGTACGGTTTTTCCTGTGCCGATATCACCCAGCTTGAACGGGTTCCCCACTGCGGCAGCCGACTCCCAAATCACGTCAGGCAAGCTGTTAAGCCATACGTCAGAATATCCCAGTCGGCGAGCATTACTCTTTCCCTTGCTCCAGCCAAAATCCATATCCGGTTTTTCAGCCAGCATGGTGTAGAGCGCGATTAAATCTTCTTTAACATCGTTTTTGCCGCAAGAACTCATCGACAAGGGTTTCCCGTTTCAGGTTTTAGTGAATACAGCGCCGTAATGATATGGACCGACATCAACAATTTTTTCCAGCGTAAATCCGGCTGGCTCAACAACAGCTTGCACCTCTTCAGGCTGCATGCGCAATGCTGTATCCGGGCCCCTGGGTTGATCAAGCACCCTGGTATCCTCGCGAGGCTTCTTATACCAGTTAACAATTGCAAACTGACCGCCCACTGCCAAAACACTATGAACCACACTTGAAAGATAGCGCTGGTCCGGCACACCGTGAAACGTGTTGGCCATAAATACAAAATCAATCTCGCCATTAACAAACTGCGGCAACTCAAGTGCATCACCCCATATGGCGTGAAAGTTTTCACAATCCCTGCATGCAGTTTCTGCCTGCGCAAGAAGGTCTTCACTAAGATCCAGGCCATAGACATCTTCGGGCCTGGTCAGCTCACACATGGGAAGCGTGAAATATCCATCTCCGCAACACAGGTCAACAACACGCATGCCTGGAGTAATCCCCACATCACGCAACACCTGGGAGGGATTCGGCCACAGCGCATGCCACCAATCGTTATCCGGCATAATGGTTGCCTGAAAAAGTTCACCTTTATTCATCACAACACCTCGTTTGACAGCAGCAGGTGTTGAAAATACTTGGGGAACCTAATCGACTGCGAATTCTGACGAGCCTTGGGCTGGAATGCCGACCCGTTACCGATATCGTCAGGGCAACCGGCCTGAGCCAGTCCAATGTGTCATTTCATCTGCGTATTCTGCGCGAAGCCGGCCTGGTAAGGCCGGAACGAAACGGGGCATTTATCTACTACTGCCTCCCCGACAATCAACTTAGGGAGATCATTGACCAGTTTCGTGACTGGGTGACGAGTCGTTAGTCTGGTTTAAAACTGGCCAGCATCCGGTCTAACTGGTTGGCAAACGCCTGTCTGTCGCCTTGATTGAATGCTGCATGCCCACCTGTCTCAACCCCGCTGCTACGCAGGGTATCCATAAAATCCCGCATGTTTAATCGTTGACGAATATTTTCTTCGGTATACAGCTCACCCCGGGGATTCAGCGCCAGGCAATCTTTTTCAACAATCTCTGCAGCCAAAGGAATGTCTGCAGTTATAACCAGATCACCCGACTCAGCATGTTGCACAATATAGTTATCTGCGACATCAAAACCCGCACCGACCTGAACCGAGCGAATATGTCGAGATTTGGGAACCTGTAAGGGTTGGTTAGCCACCAGAATCACGGGGACGCCCACCCTCTCCGCCGCGCGAAACAGAATTTCCTTGATCACTTTCGGGCAGGCATCAGCGTCAACCCAGATTTGTTTTAAGCTCATTCGGTTCCCGTTAAAGTCATTTTGAACGCATTATACGGTTCCTCTCGTTTTCTGATATACTGCATCGCTTCCGAGGTGCCTGACCGGTTAGCACCCATCGCGATCACAATATCGCAGGAAAGATCTTGAGCCGTTTGCCTTTTTTCAGGGCCTCCCGCAAGCAAGAATCCCTTATCCAGCCCGAACCGGCTCCCCCAGCACATGCTGCAGACGGGAGGGCAAGACTGGAGTTATACCCCCAATGTCATTTGATACCCTCGGCCTGTCGGCCGAACTCCTGCGCGCGATCAGCGAACAGGGCTACAACGAACCTACCCCCGTACAACGTAAAGCCATCCCCGTCGTTCTCGACGGTAAAGATGTGCTGGCAGGAGCCCAGACCGGCACCGGCAAGACTGCCGGCTTTACCTTGCCTTTGTTGCAAAGGTTAAGTGCAAAGCCTTCCGCAAAAGGCCGGCGCCCGGTTCGGGCACTGGTACTCACCCCGACCCGTGAACTGGCTGCCCAGGTTGGCGAAAGTGTGCAGACCTATGGTCGTCACCTGCCGTTGAAAACAGCGGTCATTTTTGGTGGCGTTAAAATCAATCCACAAATCGACAAGCTGCGACGCGGTATCGATATTCTGGTGGCGACACCCGGTCGCCTGCTGGATCACGTTGGCCAGAAGACAGTTGATTTATCGAAAGTTGAAATTCTCGTACTGGACGAAGCCGACCGGATGCTCGACATGGGCTTCATACATGATATCCGTAAAGTGATGGCACTGCTGCCAGACAAGTATGCGCGTCAAACATTGCTGTTCTCTGCCACCTTTTCCAATGAGATTAAACAACTCGCCAACAAGCTGCTCAATAGCCCGGAGCTGATCGAAGTCGCTCGTCGCAACACCACTGCTGAGCGAATCGAACAACGCGTTCACCCGGTGGACAAGCTACGCAAGCGAGAGTTGCTGAGCCATATGATTGGTGCCGGCAACTGGAGACAGGTACTGGTATTCACTCGCACCAAGCATGGAGCTAACCGTCTCGCCCAGCAACTGGAAAAAGATGGCCTGACGGCCTCCGCCATCCATGGCAACAAAAGCCAGGGTGCGCGCACCCGTGCCCTGGCCGGATTTAAAAACGGTGAAGTGCGAGTACTGGTTGCGACTGATATCGCCGCCCGTGGTCTGGATATTGATCAGCTACCGCACGTAGTAAATTACGAACTGCCCAACGTACCGGAAGATTATGTACATCGTATTGGTCGTACCGGCCGCGCCGGGAATGAAGGTGAAGCGATCTCGCTGGTATGTGTGGATGAACTCAAACTGTTGCGCGATATCGAAAAGCTGCTAAAGCGTGAGATTCCGAAAGAAGTGCTGGAAGGGTACGAGCCAGATCCCAGCATCAAGGCCGAGCCGATTCAGAACGGCCGCAATAATAAAGGTCGCACCCAGTCGAGGAAACAGGGTGACAGCCGACACCGGGGTAACAACCCGGGACAGCGTCCAGGTGGCGGGCGAAACAGGTCCGGCGGCAAACAGGCAAGATCTCAACAGCGATAGGCGCAAGCTGCCCGGCGGAATGACGATGTCGCCTTCATCCGCTACACTTCCTGCAACTGACCGCATGGAGGTGGGTGATGAGCGACAAACAGAAGTTTCAGTTCCCGGGCAAGCAAGTCAATGTAGATTGGGATGGCCGGCTGTGTATTCACATTGGCGAATGCGGGCAGTCCGAAGGCGAGTTGTTCGTGGGTGGCCGCGAACCGTGGTGCCAGCCAGATCTGACCTCACCCGAACAAACAAAGGATGTTGTAGAACGATGCCCCAGTGGCGCGCTGACCTGGCAGGACAACACAAGTGATACCTGCGAGCAAGCCGAAAAAGAAAACAAGGTTACCGTCGCATGCAATGGCCCCTACTTCGTATCCGGACAGCTCAATATCGATCAGGCCGGCGAGGATATGCCCGGCGTCAAATTCCGCGCCGCATTGTGTCGTTGCGGCCAGTCGCGCAACAAACCTTTCTGCGATAACAGCCACGAGGGTGCCAGCTTCAAGGATTATGGTGCCATTGGAGAAACCGGCTCACCGACTTCTGAAACCGGTGGCGAGCTAAGTATAAAATCCCTGAAAGATGGCCCACTGATTCTGGAGGGAAACCTTACCCTGACATCCGGAAGTGGAAGAACGGCATGGCAAGGTAATAAGGTTGCGCTGTGCCGCTGCGGCGCATCGAACAATAAACCTTTCTGCGATGGCAGCCACAAAGCTGCGGGATTCAAGAGCTAGAAATCATGTTCCCCGGCTTAATGAATCGGAGTATAACCACCATCCAGGCCTTTTTTGCTGTAGACAATTTGCCATAGCTGGTTACGGCGAGCACGCGCCGAGCCTGCCGAAGAAAGCAGAAAGTAGCGCCACATACGGTAGAAACGTTGGTCATAGCCCAGCTGTTCCAGCGCTTCACGATTGGTATCGATATTATCCATCCATGCCATCAGTGTTGGATCGTAGTGGGTACCAATATTCTGCATATCTTCCATAATAAAAATACCATTCGCGGCTGCATAAATCTGTTCCGGAACAGGGAGCATGCCACCAGGGAAAATATACTTGCTGGTCCAGGGGTCAACAGCCGTGGCTTTGGTGTTAGTGCCGATGGTATGCAACAAAAACAACCCCTCGTCTTCAAGACAGCTTTCAACCACCTTCATGAAGGTGCGATAATTCTTGCTGCCAACATGCTCGAACATGCCTATGGATACAACGCGATCGAAACGCTCGTTCACATCACGGTAGTCCTGAAAGCGTAAATCGACATCGAGCTCTTTATAGCGCTCCTGCCCCAGCGCAATCTGTTCCTTTGAAACGGTAACACCAACCACCTTGACGCCATACCGCTCGGCAGCAAATCCGGCGAAACTACCCCAACCACAACCGATATCCAGTACTCGCATGCCGGGTTCCAGCCCGATCTTTCGACACACCAGGTCGAGCTTGGCTTCCTGTGCATCGTCCAGATTGTCAGCGTCTTTCCAGTAGCCACAAGTGTAAGTCATGCGCGGATCCAGCATGTGCTGGTACAAGGCATTGCCGAGATCGTAGTGGTGCTCACCAATGCGGAACGCACGGTTGCGACTTTGCAGGTTAACAAATTTTGACCAGAGCACTGGCCACAACAGCTTCAGCGGTGAAATACGGTGTTCGAGGTCTGCTCTCAACAGGTGGTAAATCAACCCGTCCAGTGCTTCACAATCCCACAGACCTTGCATGTAGGTTTCTCCAAAACCCAATGCGCCGCCACTCAACATTTGCTGGTAGAAGCGGGAATCATTAACCTGGATATCGTGTGGTCGACTACCGTTGATCTCAATATCGGCGAGTTCTACGAGGCCGCGAATCGCAACTTCGGCTTTATTCATGTGAGCTCCTGTCCCTGTCTACCCGGTCAGGAGCTACTTTTTCAGCAAGCCGCACCCGCCTTCGCCTTGTGGATGCTCGACAGCTCGCAGCTTGCGGGCCGCCTGATCGAGCACTCCATTTATATATTTATGCGCCTGTTCAGCACCAAATTTTTTGGTCAGATTAACCGCTTCATTGATGATGACCTTGTAAGGGACATCGACACGCGCAATAAGTTCGTAGCTCGCCATTCTCAGCACCGCACGTTCAACCGGGTCGATCTCCTTTATCGGGCGATCAAGATACGGCGTAAAGGCCTCTTCTACTTCATCGAGCATGGCCGGAACCTTGTGCAGAAGCTCGTTGAAATAGTCAGAATCGGCTTTCTCAAAACCTTCTTCCTCAACAAACTGCGCTTCAATATCGGACAGATTATTACCTGACATATCCCATTGATACAGCGCCTGCATGGCAAGGCGTCGTGCACGGGTGCGCTGTGCGGCCTGGGGTTTGGAAGATTGTCGCATGCGCTTTACTGACCAATCTCACGCAAAACATTGATCATTTCAATAGCCGACATAGCGGCCTCGTCACCCTTGTTACCGGCTTTGGTACCGGAACGTTCAATCGCCTGTTCGATGCTGTCTACGGTGAGCACACCGAAGGTTACCGGGATATCGTGTTTCATCGAAACACCTGACAAACCTTTGGTGCATTCGCCAGCGACATATTCGAAGTGCGGCGTTCCACCACGAATCACAGCACCCAGTGCGATGATAGCGTCGTAGCGCTTGCTGGCAGCCAGGCGGTTGGCCGCCAGCGGCATTTCAAAGGCACCCGGGACGCGTACGATAGTCAGGTCTTTCTCTTCTGCACCGTGGCGTTTCAGGGTATCGATCGCGCCGCTTAACAGGCTCTCTACCACGAAGCTGTTGAAGCGCGCCACCAGCAAGACGATGCGCGCATTTTGAACAATCAGTTTACCTTCAATTTCCTGGATGCCACTCATGACAGTCACTCCGAATCGTAATGTTTAATTTGTTTTCCGGTCGTCGACGTATTCGACAATTTCCAGCCCGAATCCGGACAGGCCATGTTCAACCTTGGGCGCACTTAATACGCGCATTTTCTGTACACCAAGATCAGCGAGAATTTGCGCACCGATACCATGGGTACGCAACTCGTGTTGTTCTTCATGTTGCAGCGCGTCGCCGGTCTTCTCGTGTTCGTTGTAATTCTGCACACGCCGCACCAGGTCTCGCGGTGTTTCGTGTTGTCCCAGCACTACAACAACACCCTGTCCGTTGTCATTGATGCGGTGCATGGCGTCGCGCAACGGCCAGCCGGTATCCTGCATCTGGGCACCGAACAAATCACCCAGCGCATTTTGCACATGTACGCGCACCAACGTTGGCTCGTCAGGTTCTATTTCGCCTTTCACCAGTGCGAGATGCAGCCCTTCATGAACAATGTCCTGATAGGTATACAGCTGGAACTCTCCGTATTCGGTTGGCAAACGACATTCTGCCACTCGCTCGACGCTTTTCTCGTTGGCAATGCGATAGTGAATCAGGTCAGCGATTGTGCCGACTTTCAGGCCATGTGTTTTGGCAAACTTCTCCAGATCGGGGCGGCGTGCCATGGTGCCGTCCTCGTTAAGGATTTCAACAATCACTGCCGCTGGTTCGTGCTCTGCGAGACGCGAAAGATCACAGCCCGCCTCGGTATGGCCTGCACGGGTCAACACGCCACCCGGTTGGGCCATCAACGGAAAGATGTGCCCGGGCTGCACGATGTCCTGCGAAGTAGCGTCCGGTTTGACAGCAGCTTCAACCGTACGCGACCGATCATGCGCCGAGATGCCGGTCGTCACGCCTTCGGCCGCTTCGATAGACAAGGTGAAATTGGTTGCCAGTTGCGCCTGATTATCAGACACCATCAATGGCAAGGACAGTTGCCGACACCGTTCTCGCGTTAAAGTCAGACAAATCAGCCCACGCCCGTAAGTTGCCATGAAGTTGATATCAGCCGGCGTCACGCAACTGGCCGCCATCAGAAGGTCACCCTCGTTCTCGCGATCCTCGTCATCCATAATGACGACCATCTTGCCCGCGCGGATGTCTTCGATAATCTCTTCGATGCTGTTCAATTTCATAAACCCGTTTACCTGTCTGCTGCGCTCATAAAACCGCAACGCTCCAAAAGCTCTTTGGTGATGCCTTCACTGGACGGTTGTGCGGCGCGGTCGCCAAGCAGCAAGCGTTCCAGATAGCGGGCGATTAAATCCACTTCCAGATTAAATGTGCGGCCAGGCTGATATTCACCCATGGTGGTTTCAACCAACGTATGCGGCACAATGTTCAATTCAAATTCAGCGCCGTCAACGGCGTTCACTGTCAGGCTGACGCCATCCACGCACACAGAACCCTTGGCGGCAATATAGTGCGCGAGATTATCTGGCGCACGCATACGAAAGCGTATCGAGCGTCCGTCTTCCTGACGCGAAACCACCTCTCCAAGACCATCCACGTGACCACTGACCAGATGCCCGCCAAGTGGCGTGGACGGTGTCAACGCCTTTTCAAGATTCACCCGGTCACCGGTTTTAAGATCGCCGGTGCGGGTACAGGCCAGCGTTTCGCCGGACACGTCGGCCCAGAATCCATCGCCTGGCAAATCCACCACCGTCAGACACACACCGCTGGTGGCGATGCTGTCGCCAATCGCAACGTCATTAAGCTCGAGCTTTCCGGTCCGTATATGCAGACGCAAATCATCACTCTTTGGTTGCAGAGCGGCGACTTCGCCGATGGATTGTATGATACCGGTGAACATAATAGTGTCTTTGTCTGTCCTGTTAACTCTGCGCTGGCCGTAATGTCACACGCAAGGTGTCACCAACCTGACGAACATCCTGCCACTGTAACGGAATACGATCCTGCATAGCTTCCAGCTCTGGTAAATTAAATAATCCGCGCGCATTGTCGCCCATCAGGTGTGGTGCCAGATATATCACCAGCTCGTCAATCAAACCGGCGGCCATGAAGGCACCAGCCAGTGTCGGCCCACATTCAAGCAACACTTCATTCATCTCGCGTTCGGCAAGTGCTTGCAACACCGCTCGCGGTGCAGGTTTCCCATTCTGTGTTTCAACAACACAAACTGTAGCACCCGCTTGCTCCAGCGCAGTGCGCGTTGTGACGTCATCCGTCACTGTCATAATCAGCGTTTCGCCTGGCAGCGACAGCATCCTCGCCTGTGGCGACAACCGCAAGTGGCTATCCAGCATCACGCGTAATGGCTGACGTACTGGCTCCACACCGTACAAATCTGAAGATTCAAGCCGTACGTTCAACGACGGGTCATCTGAAACGACGGTACCTATCCCTGTCATGACAGCTGAGCTGCGCGCGCGTAAACGCTGCACATCCTGCCGCGCTTCAGGGCCACTGATCCACTGGCTTTCACCCGATGCCATCGCCGTGCGTCCGTCAAGGCTGGCGGCCAGCTTCACCCGCAACCAGGGGCGTCCGCGCTCCATCCGTGAAATAAAACCCGGATTCAGGTCACGCACCTGCGCTTCCAGCAAACCGGTTTCAACGTTTATTCCTGCCTCACGCAAGCGATCAACACCACGACCCGCCACCTGTGGGTTCGGGTCCTGCATGCCGATCACCACACGCACGACACCGGCTTTTACCAGCGCATCCGCACAGGGAGGTGTACGTCCGCTATGGCTGCATGGTTCCAGCGTCACATACGCCGTTGCACCGCGCGTCGCTTCGCCCGCTTCCCGCAATGCAAAAACTTCTGCATGCGGTTCACCGCAGCGTTGATGCCATCCCCGGCCAAGTACTTCGCCGTTGGCAACAATTAAACTGCCAACGTTCGGGTTTGGGTGCGTGCTGTAAATCCCTCGCCGCGCCAGTTGCACCGCCTCGGCCATAAAGGCGTGATCTGCGGCATCAAACTGCGCAACCTCTGCCGGAGAAGCTTCAGGCATTGGGCGCGCTGTCATCATCATCCGGCAACAAAGGCATCTGGTCGCGCTTTTCCTCCGGTGTCGGCCCCTGTTCGAGGCGCTCGATCTCGTCGCGGAATTCGCTCACATCCTGGAAGCTGCGATACACCGAGGCAAACCGGACGTAGGCAACTTGATCCAGACTCCGTAACTCATCCATCACCCACTCGCCGAGTTGGCGCGACGGAATTTCACGTTCGCCACAGGCCTGCAAGCGATGCTGAATACGACCAATACCTGCCTCCACACTTTCCGTATCGACAGGTCGTTTTTCCAGCGCACGCAATACGCCGGTCAGAAGTTTGTCCTCGTTGAACGGTTCGCGTGTACCGTCACTCTTGATAATGCGCGGCATCAACAGTTCGGGGGATTCGTAAGTCGTAAAACGATCTGCACAGGCAATGCATTCACGACGCCGACGCACCTGCATGCCTTCGCCCGCGAGACGCGAGTCGATGACTTTTGTATCCATGTTTCCACAGAACGGACAACGCATATGCGATCAGTCTCCGATCGGGCGACGGCCTCAGCCGTAAACCGGGAAGCGTTTGCAAAGATCCAGTGCCTTCGCCTTGACCTGCTCGACGGTACCGGTATTTTCCACGTCATCCATAATATCGCACATCCAGCCGGCCAGTTCTTTCACTTCGGCTTCGCCGAAACCACGCGTCGTGACGGCCGGTGTACCGACACGGATACCGCTGGTCACAAACGGTGACTGCGGATCATTCGGCACGGCGTTTTTATTCACGGTAATGTTCGCCGCACCCAGCGATGCATCGGCCTGTTTACCGGTGATACCTTTGGCAATTAAATCGACCAGAAACAGGTGGTCATCAGTTCCACCGGACACCACATTGAAACCACGATCCAGAAAGACCTGCGCCATGGCACGTGCATTGGCCTGCACTTTACCCTGGTATTCCTTGAACTCCGGTTGCAAGGCTTCCTTGAAAGCCACGGCCTTGGCCGCAATAACGTGCATCAACGGGCCACCCTGAATACCGGGGAAAACCAAAGAATTGAGTTTCTTTTCGATGTCCGGATTGGACTTCGCGAGAATCAATCCACCGCGCGGACCACGCAGGGTTTTATGCGTCGTCGTGGTAGTGACGTCAGCAATCTGTACCGGGCTGGGATAATGCCCGGTGGCAACCAGACCGGCGACGTGCGCCATATCGACAAACAGGAAGGCGCCCACCGAGTCGGCGATCTGGCGGCAACGCTCCCAGTCCACCACACGCGAGTAAGCAGAAAAACCGGCCACCACGACTTTGGGTTTGTGTTCCTGCGCCAATGCAGCCATCTGTTCGTAATCGATCTCGCCCGTCTCTGCGTTCAAACCATACTGCACGGCGTTGAACACTTTACCGGAGAAGTTTACTTTCGAACCATGGGTCAGGTGGCCACCGTCGGCAAGGCTCATACCGAGAATCGTATCGCCGGGCGCACACAGCGCGAGATATACCGCTGCATTGGCCTGTGAACCGGAATGTGGCTGCACGTTGGCATAATCAGCATCGAATAATTGTTTGGCGCGGTCGATGGCTAACTGCTCCGCCACATCGACATGCTCGCAACCGCCGTAGTAGCGCTTGCCGGGATAACCTTCGGCATATTTGTTGGTCAGCACGCTGCCCTGTGCCTCCATAACACGCGGACTGGCGTAGTTTTCCGACGCAATCAACTCGATGTGTTCTTCCTGGCGCACCTCTTCGGCGGCAATGGCGGCGGCGAGTTCGTCATCGAACCCCTTGATGGTCATTTCCTTGCTGAACATGCGGCTTCCCCGGCACGGCTGAAAAGAGGCGAATCATACTGGAATCAGGGCGTTTCGCCCAGTAGCGCGGCGATTACTGCGATCCAGGCCCGGGCCAGATTGTCGCGGTTGTAGCCGCCCCCACCCAGTACCAGCAAGTGCCCCTCGCAGTGCCGCTCAGCCAACTGCTTCAGACGGACCGCAACATGGGCATGGGCTGCCTCGGACAATTTCAGATGTGTTATCGGGTCGCCCGCGAGGCTGTCTGCACCGCATTGCAGCAAAATCACCTCGGGTGCCAGCTTGTCGAGGAAAGCTTCGGCAGATTCCCACAGCTTGAAGAAGGTCTCGTCTCCGGTATTTGGCGACAGAGGGATATTGAGCTTTCGACCGGCAGCAGCGCCGCGACCGGTCTCCCCTACCGCACCCGTACCCGGGTAGAGGTAGTAACCGTCTTCGTGGAAATCCACATTAATCAATTCGGGATCGTCTTCGAAGGCGTAGAACACGCCGTCACCGTGATGCGCATCGATATCGACATAGGCCACACGCTGAATGCCGTACCGCTTGCGCAACACCTCAATTGCCACGCCGCAGTCGTTCAA
>UOFN01000049.1_pt1 | contig 18945 bp, 15 predicted proteins | sample 1990111 | NCBI WGS metagenome assembly UOFN01 (sample SAMEA4728526, study PRJEB27164) | hydrothermal vent metagenome | biome: marine basaltic hydrothermal vent biome; feature: marine hydrothermal vent; material: mineral | place: Pacific Ocean | collected 2011-06-14/2011-07-23 | depth 1741 m | reverse complement strand
CCCCTGAAGAAGTCGCAGGTTTTGTTCGCGCAACCCGGGATTGTATCGAACTTCCTGAAGATGCCCCGAAGGTTGATCTTGACTGGTCGTCATACGCCGGCAAACGCCGTCATCTGCCCTGGTTCATCCTATCCACACTGTTACTGGCAGAAAACGATACAACCGTATTCATGCATGGTGCCAGCGGTCACACCAATGGCCGAATTTACACGCGCGATGTACTCGCGGCATTGGGAATCGCGCCCTGCACGTCTATTGCAGAAGCCTGCGAGCGAATGAAACACGATAACTTTGCTTACCTGGATATCGAATTTTTGTGCCCAAGATTGCATGAAATCATTGAGCTACGCCCTTTAATGGGCCTGCGCTCGCCAGTACACACCATCGCACGCAGCATAAACCCCTTCCATGCCCGGAATGTTATGCAAGGCATTTTCCACCCGGGTTACCGCCCTGTACATCAGGAAGCCGCGCAGTTACTCGGTGAAGCAAATGTTGCCGTCATCAAGGGTGAAGGCGGCGAGATCGAACGAAACCCTGATATACCCTGCCTGGTTCAGCGCGTATACGAAGGTTCGCTGATAGAAGAAGAATGGCCCGCCCTGTTCAAACAGCGTCACGTAAAAGATGAAACTCTAGATGTGCAACGTCTGGCCCGCGTGTGGCGTGGTGAGATTGAAGACGAATACGGTGAAGCTTCCATCATCAGTACAGCCGCTATTGCATTGCAACTGATGGGTAAAGCCGACACTCCTGACGATGCAAATACTCTGGCGCAGTCCCTCTGGGAAAACCGATCCCGCGACAAGACACTGGCTGCCTGATACTTTTAATTTATGTTAGCTGAACAACGCATCCAGAAAACTTGAAGCCGGCCTTGGAGGGGCAAGCAACCGGCCCTGCGCCTCCTTGAAGCCCATGCTGTTCAGAACACCAAGTTGCGCATCAGCTTCTACGCCCACAGCCGCGACATCAACCCCGGCACGGCGCGCAAGCTGCATCGCACCTGACATCGTTGCCTGTGCAACAGCATCGTCCGCAACCCCTTTAACCAGAGATTGATCTATCTTGAGCAACGACACGGGCAAGCGCAATAACGCTTCCAGCGGCAAATCCGTTACGCCAAAATGATCGATTGCAACACGGACCCCCGCATTGCACATTTCAGGAAACAAACGGGAAAGCGTGCCGGCATGATTCTTTAAAACCTGTTCAGACAATTCAATCTGTAGTGAAGAAGGGGCTATATTCGCATCATAAATTGCATCCAGCATAGCAAGAATAAAACCACCATCCTCCAGTTGCCTGCCCGAAACATTGACGCACACGCGTAGCCCGGTATCTCCGGAATCCTGCATTTCGCGAACAAACTGACAAGCGTCTTGCAGCACCTTTTCACCAACCGGCACGATAAGACCGCTGTCCTCCAGCAAGCCAAGAAAATCTGTTGGATGCAAAGCACCGTGCTTTTCATGTTGCCAGCGCAATAACGCCTCAAAACCAACAAGCTTGCGATCTTCCATATCAAACACTGGTTGGTAGTAAACAACAAACTCAGCATTCCTGTAAGCCTGGTATACCGCTCTGATCACTTGATTAATACCCCGATGTTGCAATTATTTATCATCACCACCCAGACGGATTTATCTTACCCGTTTTACAGGTGCCTGAAACTCGAACACAACGCTATCATCACCCACAAAATTATTTTGTGAACTGCCGCACGACTCTTGAGCAGATGACTGCATGCAGCAATGCATCTGCATACTGCCATCTGCCAGCCATTCCACCCCACATGATCGCCTTTGTCGTTGCGAACCTGTTGGTATAAAAAATCCCGTTGCACGAAGAGACTGGATTAAATCCTTTTCGTCCGCGCCAAATGACGCCACGTTGACCAGTAACCAGTCATATCGCCGTCCTGGCTGGCGAAACACCGTCGTTTTGTCGTTGTCTCTCGTGTAACGGGAAAACCGGATTCCCGTAGTCCCTCGCTTGTCTAAAAGCGCCGCAGCTTCATCCTCATCCCCGACTACGAGAATATTTGTTTTATCCATATTCAGGCTGCGCGCGTGAAGGAGCGACTACCCGAATAAACCACATCACGAAACTGATCATTAATATCCACGTGACAGGCCACGGTGAGCACCTTCCCTACCCTTTGTGCTTTACCATCACCAAAGCGGCGAATTGGCAAGCCGGTTCGCTTGAGCAAACGCTCCAGAGCGACACTGGTTACTGTTACGTACTCATGAATATCATGCGCAACTGCAAAATCGTAAACCTCACGAATCATATCCAGAGTGACATCGTTCAGTGGTGCTTGCTGAGCTCTGGCATCCTCGTGAGCGGCTACAGCAAAACGGCTTAACTCCCATACGTGGCTATCTTGCGGTGCCAACTCACCCTTCAGCAGCTGAGGAAACGTATCGCGAAGCATGTAAGGACCGGTAGTAGGTAACAGGCGCCAGCAACCCTCTATGCCACCACCATCATCCTCGGCAACCATATAGACCGGATCCATGTCATCGAAATCGTCAAACTCCAGTTGATAGCGCGTCTGCACTTCCCAACCCAGTTGCCGGTAAAAAACCTTGTGCCGGAATGCGAACATATCCAGCAATATACTTTGACCAAAACGAGGCGCATCACCTCCACCCAGAACGATTTTGCACATAGCCTGTCCTCCCTGTAGAACACGGGAACAGTTAATCGTTTATGGAGATCAGGGGTAACTGTCAGATATAGCAGGTGGCGGCCTGCGAGTGAATTTCAGCCGAACTGTGGTTCAATAATACCGAGAGAAACTGCCCGGGCAACCGCTTGTTGCCGGTTGTTTACACCCAACTTGTGTTGAACGTTCTGGAGATGAAAAGTGACGGTACGCTCAGCAATGCTGAGAATCTGCGATGTCTCCCAGGCGGTCTTTCCTTCGGTCGCCCAAAGCAGACATTCTTTTTCTCGGCCGGTCAGATCCACTTTGCTGAGTGTTAGCACGTCAGATGCAAAAACCCGGCGTACCGACTCGTGGAGGTAGGCGGTAAATAATTGCCCTATGGGCAAGACTCTTTGCAAAGAGGGAGTGGACACTCCCAACTTCTCACTGGCAAAGCTGAGCATGGCAAAATCGCCCTGTGCAGTGTGTAATGGAAAACTGACACCACTATTAAGCCCGAAATCGTGGGCCTCGCTCATGAATCGCTGTACTTCGGGGGTACCGGTTCCCAGCTCGCTTTTGCCATCCCAACATAACGGCGTAACGCTGCGCGCGCAGTATTCAACCGTCGGGTCGACGATCATGTAGTTTTTACGAGTGTAGTGGTCGCGCCATTCCTTCGGGTAACCACTAATGAAAATGAAGTAGGGTTTAACAAACGAGGTGGGGATGCGGGCACCGTAGATGAACCGGTCAAACCCATAGTCCTCGCAAAGATCAGCACACACAGCGTGTAATGCATCGACAGAATCTGCCCGTGATACGGTATCGATAAAATCGAAATCCGAACTGGACATTGCTCCCTCCGTCGCTTGCGTGAACAGGTACCCGGAACTGTAGCTTCTCCGGGTTGTCATGAGTATATACGAACAGGGGTACAGATAAAGCGATGATCAAAATCTGGCCGACATCGCTCCCGCAGCGCATCGGCGCATGCAAATTCTTCTATCCTCAATGACCCGGATGAAGAAAACTAAATTATTGTTTATAATGCATTTTATATCACACAGGCCACCATCCCTAGATTGCCATCAAGACTGGCAGACCCTTTAACAACGGAGTGAAATCAAGATGACCGAACAAACTCTTTCGGACCAAACCCGCCAGGCACTTGAAAGCTTTGTCGCCAATCTCCCAGCCGATCAGCAAGAGACAGTTGGCAAAGCATTTGAAGTGCTCATGGCCTCTGATACGGCCTCAAACGCCGTAACATCTGGTGGCAAAGCACCCGATTTCGTACTCCCGTCTGTGCTTGGTGGATCGGTCAAACTTGGCGATGCGCTCAGTGAAGGCCCTGTCGTACTCAGCTTCTATCGAGGCTCCTGGTGCCCGTTCTGCAACCTAGAACTTAACGCACTTAAACAACGGCAGGACGATATCAAGGCCTGCGGTGCCCGCCTCATTGCCGTCTCCCCCGAACGCCCGGACAGTTCTCTGAGCCACGCGGAAAAACTCGACTTATCGTTCGATGTGCTGTCCGATCTGCACAATGCAGTTGCTGGTGAATACGGGTTGATTATGGATGTTCACGAAACACTTCGACCTTTGTATCTGGAATGGGGGCTGGATCTTCCCGCCGCCAATCAGGACGAAAGCTGGCAGCTACCGGTACCGGCGACCTATGTCATCGATCGAGATAGCACCATCCGCGCTGCTTACGTGGATAAAAACTACACTACGCGCATGGAACCTGAAGATATTATTGCCACGTTACGTTCACTGTAAGACCAGGCAACAACAGTGATCGGCCAGTAGTCACAACGCACCACAGTCACTACAATACGAAACACTGCTAACTGCACTTCTGGATGAAAAAATGGTCGATCTTGCCAAAGACGGCGCGCCCACAACGCCGCGCACAATATCTCTGGCGGACTACCAACCGCCTGCTTTCCTTGTCGAGACGGTTGAGCTTCGCTTTGATCTGGAACCTGACGCCACCCGTGTCTTTTGTCGAATAACGGTAGATCGTAACCCTGCTTGCGGCGATCATAGCGGCGAGCTGTTGCTGCATGGAAAAGAGTTAGAGTTGCTCAGCCTGTCCGTGGATGGTGTTGCACGCGACAGCTCCAGTTGGCAGATTGTGGATGAGACACTTACTCTGTCTGATGTGCCTGCGCACGCCATCGTCGAAATCAAGACCCTCATTCACCCACAAAGCAACACCGCCCTGGAAGGACTCTACGTCTCCAGCAATATGTTCTGCACCCAGTGCGAAGCCGAGGGATTCCGCCGCATCACCTGGTTCCCGGATCGTCCGGATGTCATGGCCCGCTATTCCACCACACTGACCGCCGACAAGGCGAAATACCCGGTGCTTTTATCCAACGGAAATCCTGTGAAGCAGGGCGAGCTGGATGACGGTCGTCACTGGGTGACCTGGGAAGACCCTTTCCCCAAGCCGAGTTATCTGTTTGCACTGGTGGCCGGTGACCTGGCCTGCATTGAGGGCAGCTTCACCACCCGTTCCGGACGCGAAATCGAACTCCATATTTACGTCGAACACGAAAATCGTGGGAAGTGCGAACACGCCATGGCATCAATCAAGCAAGCCATGCGTTGGGATGAAGATACCTACGGTCGCGAATATGACCTGGACAGATTCATGATAGTCGCCGTCAATGACTTCAACATGGGTGCGATGGAAAACAAGGGCCTGAACATCTTTAACTCATCCTGCGTGCTGGCCAGCCCGGAAACTGCGACCGATGCAGATTATTACAACATCCAGGGCATTATCGGTCACGAGTATTTTCACAACTGGTCCGGTAACCGTGTGACCTGTCGCGACTGGTTCCAGCTCAGCCTGAAAGAAGGCTTTACCGTGTTCCGTGACCAGGAGTTCAGTGCCGATCTTAACTCCCGCCCGGTCAAGCGCATTGATGATGTTAATGTCTTGCGAGCTCATCAGTTTGCACAGGACGCCGGCCCGATGGCACACCCGATCCGGCCGGACAGTTATATCGAGATCAGCAATTTCTACACCGTGACGGTCTACAACAAGGGTGCCGAAGTGGTTCGCATGATCCGTACCCTGCTGGGCGCAGAGCGTTTTCGTTCGGCCTGTGATCTATACTTCGAGCGTCACGACGGGCAAGCCGTTACCACTGAAGATTTTGTTGCTGCCATGCAAGATGCCAGCGGTGTTAACCTGACACAATTCAAGCACTGGTACAGTCAGGCAGGCACGCCGGTGATTGAAGTGTCCGGGCACTACGATGCTCAACAGCAACAGTATCAACTTACACTGCGACAACATTGCCCGCCCAGTCCCGGCCAGACAGACAAGAAACCTTTCCACATACCTGTGCTGACCGCACTGCTGGCAGCTGATGGCACATCCTTGCCTTTACAACTCCGGAACGAACCGGCCAAAGCTGAGCAGCGACAGGAAATCCTGCTGGAACTGTACGAAAAAGAGCAGAGCTTTATCTTTACCGGCGTCAAGGAAAAACCTGTACCGTCGCTGTTGCGAGGTTTCTCTGCACCCGTGCGCCTCGCGATGCCTCACGACCCACAGAGACTAACCTTCCTGTTCGCCAATGACAGTGATCCATTCAACCGCTGGGACGCCGGACAAACTCTGGCTATCGGCGTACTGCTGGATCTCATCAAGTCTGTGCAGAACCAGCAGCCACTGAGTCTCGATAATGCCGTTATTGAGGCTTTCCGAACCACACTCAACGACCCGAAACTGGACCTTGCCCTGATTGCGCAGGCGCTGAACCTGCCCTCTGAGGCCTATCTCGCGGATCAGTGTGAAAGCGTCGACGTCGATGCAGTTCATACCGCCCGAATGTTTTTCCGTAAAACTTTATCCAAACAACTCTACAGTGATTTCGTCGCACGCTACCGCAGCCTGCAAAGCGATGCCCCATACCACTTCGATGCCGAATCAATGGCACAACGTTCGCTGAAAAACCTGTGCCTCTCGTGGATGATGGAAACCGAAAGCAGGCAAGCATGTGAGTTGTGCATGCAACAGTTCAAACAGGGCAACTGCATGACCGACACGCTGGCTGCGCTGGGTACACTCGCGCAACACGACTTGCCCGAATGCCATAGCGCCCTCGATACGTTCTACACGCAGTGGCAGCACGACCCGCAAGTTGTCGACAAGTGGTTTGCCATTCAGGCTGGCTCGCGACTTCCTGGCACACTCGAGCGCGTAATCGATTTGATGGAACACCCGGCCTTCACCCTGTCCAACCCGAATAAAATTCGCGCACTGGTTGGTCGTTTCTGCCAGGGCAACCCGGTACGTTTTCACGCCGCCGACGGTAGTGGTTATCGATTCCTCGCCGAGCGCGTTCTCGAACTGGACAGCATGAATCCACAGATCGCCGCCCGACTGGTCAGCGCACTCAGTCGATGGAAACGTTTCGATGCAACACGACAACAACACATGACACAGCAACTGGAACGTATCCAGTCCTGCGAAGCGTTATCCAAAGATGTTTTTGAAATCGTGTCAAAGAGTCTCGACCAGGGATAACGCCTGCTCTATCACTTCAACACCTGCCCCGTCCCGATGTGCTTGCTCACTCAGGCAACGACGCCAGGCACGCGCACCGGGGCAACCCTGAAACAGTCCAAGAATATGCCGGGTCATGGTTTGCAGGCGCACACCTGCGACCAACTGGGTTTCAACATACGGTAACAGTCGCGCGATCACAGCGTGTCGCGTCGATATCTCCGCCGTCTTGAACAAGCTTGCTTCCAGTCGAGCCAGCATCCACGGATTATGGTACGCCTCGCGTCCGAGCATCACACCATCGACATGTTGTAAATGCGTTAACACTTCGTCCTCTGTCGTCACACCACCGTTCAGGTGCAACTCCAATGAGGGGAAGTCCTGCTTCAATCGATAGACACGGTCATAATCCAGTGGCGGCACTTCACGATTCTGTTTGGGGCTGAGTCCTTTCAGCCAGGCTTTACGCGCATGCACATACAAGCGTGAAACGCCTGCATCAACCAGCTTACGTGTAAAGTCCTGAAGCAGTGCGTAACTGTCCTGCTCATCTACACCGAGTCTGCATTTTACCGTGACAGGAATACTGACAGCATGACGCATCGCTGCAACTGAGGCCGCTACGACATCCGGCTCCAACATCAGGCACGCTCCAAAACGGCCAGACTGCACACGGTCGCTGGGACAACCCACATTGAGATTCACTTCATCAAACCCCGCCTGTTCAGACCACTCCGCGCACTGTGCCAATGCGCGAGGCTCACTGCCACCGAGCTGAATGGCCAGTGGATATTCCGACGGGTCGTGGCGCAGAAACCGCTCCCGATCTCCGTGCAACATTGCATTGGTGGTAATCATCTCGGTAAACAGACGTGCCGAAGGTGTGACCAGGCGCAGGAAATATCGGCAATGGCGGTCGGTCCAATCCAGCATGGGTGCAACCGAAACTAAACAGGGCTTCGTACTCATACCGCTATTGTAGTGAAAAACTCCTTCTTTCCGAAGTGCTTAGACTACACTGTTACGGTAATTTGCCGTTAGAATAGCCAATACTTGTTCCGGGACGCGTGACACACAGGGAGATTATCGGTAATGACCATACCTGACACAGGGTTTATGCTCTACTCGCTAGAGTTTCTGGCTTCATTCATTGTCATTCTACTTGGGCTAGTGCTTGTCACGATTGCCATAGTCTATGTTTTTGATGTTACCCAGACCAAGCAGGCTATCCGTCGAAATTATCCCGTCATTGGGCACTTCCGCTATTTCTTCGAAGACCTGGGTAAATTCTTCCGCCAGTACTTCTTCGCCATGGATCGGGAGGAGATGCCCTTTAATCGAGCTGACCGTTCCTGGGTTTATCGTGCAGCAAAGGATCTGGACAACACCACAGCTTTCGGATCAACGCGGTCCCTGACACCGTCGGGCACGGTGATCTTCGTCAACTGCCCGTTCCCGACACTCGGTACCGATGCAGCGAAAACCCGCGAAGTGACAATCGGAGCAGACTGTAAAAAGCCTTATATTACCGACGCACTGTTCAATATCTCAGGCATGAGCTACGGCGCTTTATCCCGGCCTGCAGTACAGGCACTGTCAGCCGGCGCAGCAGCCAGTGGTTGCTGGATGAATACCGGTGAAGGAGGACTTTCACCCTATCATCTCGAAGGCGGTGCCGATATCGTCTTCCAGATCGGAACAGCCAAATACGGGGTTCGCGACGAGCAGGGCAACCTGAGCGATGACAAGTTACGTGAAGTTGCCAGCCACGACCAGGTCAAAATGTTTGAAATAAAACTCAGTCAGGGTGCAAAACCGGGCAAGGGTGGCATCCTGCCCGGCGCCAAGGTAACTGAAGAGATCGCAAAAATACGAGGCATTCCCGCTGGCGAAGATTCCATTAGCCCAAACCGCCATCCAGACATCAACTCAGTCGCAGACCTGCTGGATATGATTGAACGCATCCGCACGGTAACCGGCAAGCCGGTCGGATTCAAAGCTGTCATCGGTGCCTACGGCTGGCTCGATGAATTATTTCTGGAAATCAACAAGCGTGGTCAGTACGCCGCACCCGATTTTATTACCATCGATAGCGCAGACGGCGGCACCGGTGCCGCACCGATGAGCCTTATGGATTACATGGGGCTGACCATTCAGGAAAGCCTCCCACTGGTCATTGACAAGCTCAGAGAACACGGACTGAATGGCCGGGTCAAGGTGATTGCTTCAGGCAAACTCGTCACACCAGCCGAAGTAGCCTGGGCGCTCTGCGTGGGTGCAGATTTCGTGGTATCTGCACGCGGCTTTATGTTTGCCCTGGGCTGCATTCAGGCACTGCACTGTAACAAGAACACCTGCCCGACCGGCATCACCACGCACAACAAACATCTGCAAAAAGGTTTGGTACCCAAGGTAAAGGCAGAACGGGTGACTAACTACGTAAGGAACATAGTGCATGAAATCGGCGTTATCGCGCATTCCTGCGGGGTGCGGGAGCCGCGCGAACTCATGCGATTTCATGCGCGTATCGTGACACAAAACGGCCAGTCGCTATCGCTGAATGATATGTACTCCGACCATGCCCTGCGCGCCATGCTGAAACGCAAAGATAAAACCGCGTGATCCCGGCGAAGAGAATCGGGTATCATGCGCCGCAGTAAATAATAGCCAGAAGGGTTCAGCACAGTGCCAGAAAACAGCATTCTAGTTACCGGGGGCGCCGGATACATCGGCAGCCATGTCGTTCGCCTGTTGACCGGGGCAGGCCGATCCGTCGTGGTACTGGACAACCTCTCTACCGGTTTTCGTGATGCCGTTATCGGTGCCGAGCTGGTCGAAGGTGACACTGGCGACAAAGCACTGGTTAGTCGGGTGCTGGTGGATCACAAGGTTGATACCGTACTGCATTTTGCCGCCCACACCATTGTTCCCGAATCTGTTGCGAAGCCGCTCAAGTACTATGGCAATAACACTTGCTGCACCCGCAGCCTGCTGGAATGCTGCTCGGATGCCGGGGTAAAACATTTCATCTTCTCATCCACCGCTGCGGTATACGGCATTCCGGATGATTCGATGTGTACTGAAGACAGCCCGCTGTCACCCATTAACCCCTACGGCACCTCAAAACTGATGAGTGAAATGATGCTGCGTGACCTTGGCAAGGCCACCGATATGCGCCATGTCATCTTGCGCTACTTCAACGTGGCAGGTTCAGATCCGGAAGGGAAAATTGGTCAGTCAACTGAAAAAGCGACACTGCTGATCAAGGTGGCTGCCGAAGTTGCCGTTGGCAAGCGAGAACATTTATACGTGTTTGGCACCGATTATCCCACGCCTGATGGCACCGGTGTCCGAGACTATATTCATGTCGATGACCTGGCTGACGCGCACATCAAGGCGATCGACTACCTTGTGCGTGACGGGGAATCAGCCACCCTCAACTGCGGCTATGGTCACGGCTACAGCGTCAAGGAAGTTATCGACGCCGTTAACCGTAGCAATGGCACACCCATCAAGGTTATCGAGGAAGCTCGCCGCGCCGGCGACCCCCCGGCCCTGATCGCGAAAGCCGACCGGGTACGAGAAGTTCTGGGCTGGAAACCGCGTTACGACGATCTTGATTTTATTGTAAAAACATCACTCGATTGGGAACGCAAGCTGGCGAACTGAAGTCGCCATCCCGGTTCAGGCAGACGCCTGCACCTTTCGTTCGCGCCGACGCTGCACTGCGTCGGCAAGTTTTTCAAGCAACGGTACCGTATCATCCCAGCTGATACAGGCATCGGTAATACTCTTGCCATATTCCAGTTCTATGCCTGGCAAACAATCCTGACGCCCTTCCTTCAGGTGGCTTTCAATCATCGCGCCGACGATACATTCGTCACCCGCGACAATCTGTTGCACAACGTCATCACAGACGATCAACTGGCGCTGGTATTGTTTGCTGCTGTTGCCATGACTGAAGTCGATCATCAACCATGTCGGAAGACCGGCTTTTTCCAACTGATCTGAGGCCGACGCAACGCCAGCTGCATTGTAATTCGGTTCTCGCCCGCCACGCAGAATCATGTGGCAATCATTATTTCCGGCTGTTGCAAAAATAGCGGAATGTCCTTGCTTGGTCAGCGCCAAAAAGTTATGTGGCTGTGACGAAGAACGGATGGCGTCGATGGCTATACCCATACTGCCGTCCGTCCCGTTCTTGAAACCCACAGCACAAGACAGCCCGGAAGCCAGCTCACGATGCACCTGACTCTCTGTGGTGCGCGCACCAATCGCGCCCCAGCTGATCAAATCCGAAACGTACTGCGGCGACATCAGGTCGAGGTATTCAGTCGCTGCCGGTATGCCATTGTCATTCAGTTCAAGCAACAGTTTTCGCGCCAGCCTCAATCCCTTGTTGATGTTGAAACTTCCATCCAGATCTGGATCGTTGATTAGGCCTTTCCAGCCCACCGTAGTCCGCGGCTTCTCGAAGTACACCCGCATAACGATCAACAGATCATCGGAAAGACGTTCACGAACTGCTTTGAGACGACCGCCATATTCAAGCGCAGCGGCTGGGTCATGGATGGAACAGGGTCCAACAACAAGCAACAACCTGTCGTCCTCACCGTGCAGAATGCGGTGAATTGCCTGGCGGGTTTCATGGGTGGTACGCGCGGCGGCTTCCGTTACCGGGAATTCGGCCTGCAGCTCCGCATAGGGAACCACTTCGCGCGTATTTACAATTCTCAGATCGTCGGTCTGGTAAGGCATGTCAAAACGTCAGTATTATGGTGTCAGAAATTTCGGGTCAGCAGCATTATACACGACATGCTCAGGTTTGTTCCCCGACGACAGACTTCGAAGGAATGAACAGGTAATTGCGATGATCAATAGTGGCCTTGCGGCAGGGATGAAGATCAAACTCATCGCAGGGCACACGCTTCCCGTCCTGAATGAAAAACCCCTCGTATCCCAGGCCGGACAGAAATGTGAACAGGTCGCCTTGTGCGGCCTCACGATGGTGGCATTCCACCTGTAATACAGGACCCCAGCGCTTCAGGGTTTTTTCGGCACCCTGCATCACCGCCAGCTCGTGTCCTTCGACATCGCACTTGATATAAGCGATACCGTCCAGACCGGATGCGGCAACATAATCATCCAGTGTAGTACAGGAAACTTCGATAGCTTCACCACCCGGCATAGCCTCGAAAGAGGCATCACCCGAGCCAACGTTCCGGCGATACAGCACGGCATCACCTGGCCGTGCTGACAGAGCATGAGGCACTATCTCCACGTTGGATAAAAAAAAGCTGCCAACAACATCTGCCAGGTGCTTTTCCAGTTCAGGCTGTGGCTCAAAGGCAATCACCCGACCCGTTGGGCCAACGGCCCGGGACATCCAGTAACTGTACACACCCTTGTTGGCACCAACATCGATCACGGTCACCCCGCTGAGTGGTAATGACTGCATGAAATGAATTTCCGCAGCTTCCTTGCGCCGCTGATAGCGGCGAAAACGAAGTTGCATACGGAGTTTGTCGAACAGGTTCATTCGTTATTCCCGCGCGGCGAACCAGATGATGTGTCGTGCACCCTTCGATCCATGCGCGCGGACCCGCACCTCGTCCACTTCAAATCCCACCTTGCGCAGCCGTTGCAGAAAATCCCGATCCGGACCAGCCGACCAGACAGCCAAAATCCCTCCAGGACGCAGCGCGGCGTATGCCGCATTCAGGCCGGTCATACCATAGAGCCAGTCATTCTCTTTGCGCGTAAGTCCCTCGGGACCGTTATCCACATCCAGCAGGATCGCATCGTAAGATTGCCGCCCAGCTTTGATAATACGAGCAACATCGATCTCACGCACTGTCACTCGCGGATCCCGAAGTGGATGGCCCGCATGTTCTCCAAGCGGCCCTTTATTCCACTCCACCACGGCTGGCAACAATTCTGCAACATCAACCTGCATCTGGCCGCCAAAATGCCGGAGTGCTGCCGCCAAAGTAAATCCCATACCCAGTCCACCGATGAGCAGTTGCGGCTTTTCACAACCCGCCAGTCTGACACTGGCATGTTCCGCCAGCGCATCCTCGGAGCCATGCACGCGGCTGTTCATCAACTCGCCACCACCGACAATTTTTATCGAGAACTCTTCTCCTCGCTGGTACAGGCGCAGCTCTCCTCCATTGCCGGGGACTTGCGCACTATCGAGCAACACCCACGGTCTCATACACGGTTCACTGGAGTTTTCTCGCCTTGAAATAGCGGCCCTTTATTTTTCCTGTCGAGAGCTTCTGCAACGCCTTGTCCACCAGCGTGCGCTCAATGGCCACGAAGGCACGGCGATCAAAGATGTCGATTTTCCCAACCTGATTACCGGCAATATCCGGCCCATTGGTCAATGCGCCCAGTATATCTCCGGGACGTACTTTGCTCTTGCGCCCCCCATCGATGCACAAGGTAACCATAGACGGCCTGAGATCCTGCTTTTGATTAATTTTCAAACCATCAATTGCAGAAAAATTGAGCGGGCTTTTTTGATAATCCTCAATGGCATTCACCCGGTAAGACTCTGCGCTGATAAACAGGCTCAAAGCCAACCCCGATTTTCCCGCACGACCCGTGCGACCAATCCGATGAATGTGGACTTCCGGATCCTGGCTCAACTCAAAGTTGATCACCACTTCCAGATCCTTGATATCGAGGCCGCGTGCAGCAACATCGGTCGCCACCAGAACAGAGCAACTCTTGTTGGAAAACTGCACCAGCACCTGATCCCGTTCGCGTTGTTCCAGGTCGCCGTGCAGGGCAAGTGCGCTAAAGCCTTTTGTTCGCAACGTATCTCCAATCTCTTGGCATTGCTGTTTGGTGTTACAGAAAATCACGCAAGAGGCAGGATTATGATGGCCAAGCAAGGTCTCCAGCGCAGAGATACGCTTGTCCTTGCCCGCCACCTCATAAAACACCTGCTCGATCTTGCTTTGAGTATGTGTTGCTTCAACGCTCACCCGTTCAGGATTTTTTTGCATTGAAGCGCTGACCTGTTTAATTGCCTCGGGATAGGTCGCGGAAAACAGCAGCGTTTGTCGATTGCCGGGACTTGCAGCAACGATTTCAGCCATGTCATCGTAGAAGCCCATATCCAGCATACGGTCCGCCTCATCCAGCACCAGGGTTCTGAGCTTGTTCAACTTGAGTGAACCCTTGCGCAGGTGCTTCAAAACCCGCCCGGGAGTTCCTACGATGATATGTGCGCCATGCTCCAGCGAACCCGACTGCGGCCCATAAGGCACGCCGCCACACAGCATAAGTAATTTTATGTTCGGGATAACACTCGCGAGACGACGAATCTCTTTACCTACCTGGTCGGCGAGTTCACGCGTCGGGCATAGCACCAATGCCTGCACACTATAGATTCGGGTATTCAGGCGGGTGAGTAGCCCAATACCAAACGCCGCCGTCTTGCCACTGCCCGTTTCAGCCTGAGCAATAAGGTCATTACCTCGCAATATAAGCGGCAAGCTTTGCGCCTGAATCGGCGTCATGGACTGGTAGCCCATGGAATCAAGATTCGCCACCAGAGCAGCGTCCAGTTCCAGAGTGGAAAAAGAAGTCGTTTTCATGAGAATTTTACTTAAAGAATTGGTCGGGGCGAGAGGATTCGAACCTCCGACCACCAGTCCCCCAGACTGGTGCGCTACCAGGCTGCGCTACGCCCCGAAAGAGCGCTGAATCATACAGCAACTGCTAGCGTTTGAGTATCTGTAACAACTCTTCCAGCTCTATGCGCATCTGGCGCACGATCTGCTGGCGTTGGCTGACGTCTTCCTTTGCTTCATCACCGGATAACTGCTGGCGTGCTCCACCGATAGTGAATCCCTGCTCATAAAGCAGACTACGGATCTGGCGAATCATGATCACGTCATGACGCTGGTAGTAGCGGCGATTACCGCGACGCTTTACCGGCTTGAGTTGGGGGAATTCCTGCTCCCAGTAACGCAGCACATGCGGCTTCACGCCACACAGCTCTGAAACCTCACCAATGGTGAAATACCGCTTGCCAGGGATTACAGGGAGTTCGTTATTGTTGCTGGCTTCCAGCATAGGCCTCTACGCGTGCTTTTAGTTTTTGACCGGGACGGAAGGTAACCACTCGACGGGCAGAAATCGGAATTTCCTCACCAGTTTTGGGGTTACGGCCCGGGCGTTGGTTTTTTTCACGCAGGTCGAAATTTCCGAATCCGGAGAGCTTCACCTGCCTGCCATTTTCGAGTGCGCAACGGATCTCCTCGAAGAACATCTCAACGAGTTCCTTGGCTTCGCGTTTATTGAGCCCCAGATCCTCGAACAATTTTTCTGCCATATCGGCTTTCGTTAACGCCATGGGATCACTCTCTTAATGTTGCCCCAAATCCTTGTTCCAGTTGTACGGTAATTGCGGTCATTACCGTGTCAACATCATCGTCAGTTAGTGTGCGTGAAGAATCCTGTAGAATCAAGCCAAAAGCGATGCTTTTTCGCCCGGATTCTATACCTTTTCCCTCGTAGACATCGAAAACGCGCAGATCCTGGAGCAACGGGCCGGCCTCTGCGTGGATCACGTCTGACATCGCTCCGGCAGAAATACCGGCATCCACTACTACAGCTAGATCACGGCGGATAGACGGAAATCTTGAGAGTTTTTCAAAGCTTGGCACACGCCCTTTAAGCACAACATCCAGTTCGAACTCAAACAGAAGGGTTTTACCGGGAATTTCCAGCTTTTGGGCAACCTGAGGGTGAACGCGACCCAGCCAGCCAACCCGTTCGTTTTCGACGTAAATAGCGGCACTTTGACCCGGGTGCAAAGCCGGGTGCTCAGCGGCGATGAAACTCGCATCAACCCCTGCGTACTCGAGCAGACTTTGCAGATCACCTTTAACATCAAAGAAATCAACAGCCTCTGGCTTTGCGCCCCACTGCTCCGCGCAGCGATCGCCCACCACGGCACCTGATAGAACTCTTTTTTGTTTTAATTCATTGCCTTGCTGGATAAACTTAAGGCCCGACTCGAATATGCGTATACGGTTTTGCTGGCGTGCAATATTGAACTTCACCACCCCTGCCAGACCCGGCCACAGGCTGGTGCGCATCACTGACATTTCCGAGGAGATGGGATTGGCCAACGCAACAGCTTCGATACCAGGCTCCAAAATGGACTGGGTTTCTGCATCGACAAAGCTGTAGCTGATGACCTCGCTATAATCTCTGTCGACCAACATCGTTTTTACCCGCTGCAACGGTGTGGTGGTCTCCGGTACAGGTTGCAGCTTCAGATCGCCGCTGTTGTTCGCAGTAGGCAGCTGGTTATAGCCAAAGACCCGACCCACTTCTTCTATCAGATCAGCCTCAATGCCCAGGTCAAAGCGGAAGCCTGGTGGAGTTGCACTCCATCCTTCATCAACTGACTCGACACTGATTTCAAGGCGAGCAAGAATATTTGCCACCTCGGCATCATCGGGTACGAAACCAAGCAAACGTTTGATCCGGGCACGCCGCAACAGGATAGAGTCTTTTTGCGGCAGATGTTTTTCTGAAACGACCTCATTGATTGGCCCGACTTCGCCACCAACCAACTCCAGTAGCAGTGCAGTGGCACGCTCCATGGCTCTGCGTTGTAACCCGGCATCAACACCGCGCTCAAACCGGTAAGCAGATTCTGTTGCAAGCCCATAGCGGCGAGCACAACCGGCAATCTTCTCTGGTGTGAAGAACGCGACCTCAAGAAACAGATCTCGCGTGTTCGCAGAAATACCGGAATGCTCTCCGCCCATGACTCCCGCCAGAGCCAAAGGTTTGTCACGGTCACATATCAGCAGCGTGTCCTTATCTGGCTCGATACCGCGCTCGTCAAGCAATGTCAGGGATTCGCCCGCTTTGGGGTAACGCACTTCAATCCCGTCAGACAACTGCGAGAGGTCAAAAGCGTGCATCGGTTGGCCCAGCTCGAGCATGACGTAATTGGTAACATCAACTACCGGGCCAAGGCTTCGCAAGCCGCTGCGACGAAGTTTTTCTTTCATCCACAGCGGCGTTTGCGCATCCGGATTGATACCGCGAATAACCCGACCAAGATACCGCGGGCAAGCTTCCGGTATTTTGATATCGACAGGGAAAGTGTCATCTATATTGGGTGGCACAGGTGGAATATCCGGCCTGCTCACATCCGTGCCGTTTAGCGCACCGACTTCGCGTGCCACACCTTCCAAACCAAGGCAGTCACCACGGTTGGGCGTCAAGTCTATATCGATCAGCACGTCATCTAATGCGAGGTATTCACGAATCTCTTGTCCTGTAGGCGCATCTGCGGGCAGATCCATGAGGCCTTCTTTGTCTTCGCTCAAACCGAGCTCATGCGCGGAACACAACATGCCGTGCGAAGGCAGGCCGCGTAATTTTGCTTTTTTGATTTTCATCTCACCGATGCGGCCACCCACTGTAGCCAGCGGCGCTTTCATACCGGCACGGACATTGGACGCGCCACAAACAATCTGCAAAAGATCACCTTCGCCCGTAGACACCTGGCAAACACGTAACTTGTCAGCATCGGGGTGTGCTTCAACAGACACCACTTCGGCTACCACTACACCGCTAAATTCACCTGCCGCCACTTCGATCGAATCCACTTCCAGACCGGCCATAGTCAGCTGTTCTGCCAGTTGCGCAGTTTCAAGATTCGGGTTTACCCATTCGCGTAACCAGGCTTCACTGAATTTCATATCGGGGAACTCATTCGGTTAGCTGAACTGCTGCAGGAAGCGCAGGTCGTTTTCGAAGAACAGCCGCAGATCGTTGACACCGTATTTCAGCATAGTCAGACGCTCCACGCCCATGCCGAAGGCAAGACCTGTATACGCCTCGTTATCGACGCCAACGTGTTCGAATACGTTAGGGTGCACCATGCCGCAACCGAGCACTTCCAGCCAGCCAGTGTGGCTGCACACACGACAACCTTCACCGGAACAAATGACACATTCTATATCAACTTCGGCAGACGGCTCGGTAAACGGGAAGTACGAGGGACGGAATCGCACGGCCAGATCATCGCGCTCAAAGAAGTCCTTCAGGAAATCGTCCAGCAGACCTTTTAAATCTGCGAAACTGACATTCTCGTCAACCAGTAAACCTTCAACCTGGTGAAACATCGGCGTATGCGTTAAATCGGAATCGCAACGATAGACACGCCCTGGCGCAATAATACGGAACGGCGGCTTGCGCTCTTCCATTACGCGAATCTGAACCGGCGATGTATGCGTACGCAATACGCGGTGTGCATCGATATAAAAAGTATCGTGCATGGCGCGCGCCGGATGGTGAGCCGGAATATTTAACGCTTCAAAATTGTGATAGTCGTCCTCGATCTCCGGCCCTTCCACCGACTCGAAACCCATGGAGGAAAACAACTGCTCGATACGTTGCAGGGTGCGTGTCACCGGATGCAAACCACCCGTTCCATGCCCACGTCCCGGCAGCGTCACGTCAATGCGTTCGGAAGCAAGCGCCTCGGCCAATGCGGCATTCTGCAAAACCTGCTTACGTGTCTCAATAGCCTGCTGCACCTGCTTCTTGGCAATATTGATCGCCTGCCCCGCCTGCGGTCGATCTTCAGCCGGCAGTTTTCCAAGCTGCTTGAGTTGCTCGGTCAGTTGCCCCTTCTTGCCGAGGTATTGAACACGAATCTCATCGAGCGTTTTGAGATCGCTGGCAGCGCCGATCGCTTCGCGAGCCT
>UOFN01000070.1_pt1 | contig 19252 bp, 22 predicted proteins | sample 1990111 | NCBI WGS metagenome assembly UOFN01 (sample SAMEA4728526, study PRJEB27164) | hydrothermal vent metagenome | biome: marine basaltic hydrothermal vent biome; feature: marine hydrothermal vent; material: mineral | place: Pacific Ocean | collected 2011-06-14/2011-07-23 | depth 1741 m | reverse complement strand
TCGGTGCCGAAGGTTTGCACCGTGTTGCACTCGCCAGTCACGCGAATACGCGCAAGCTGGTCGACAAGTTGAGCGGTGATTATATTCGCCCACGTTTCAACCGGCCGTATTTCCACGAAACGGTTTTGACAACAGACCTGTCATTAAAGCGTTTGCTGCGACCGCTTTACGCGCATAATCTGCAACCCGGCTATGTCCTGACCGACGACTACCCCGAACTGGGCGAGTCGTTGCTGGTGTGTGCTACCGAAACGAAAACCGACGCAGACCTCGATCGCTTTGCAGATCACCTGGCGCGCGCCATTGACAAACAAACCACCACCGGGTGCCCGGTGAAGCCAAAGATGGCATAAACGACGAGGAGAGGACGATGGCAACAATTACCCTGGAAGGCAATGAAATCCATACTAATGGTGAACTCCCGGCCGTAGGCAGTGATGCCCCCGAGTTTCATCTGGTAGACGGTGGTCTTGGCGATAAATACCTGGCCGATTACGCCGGCAAGAAAATTCTGATGAATATTGTGGTGAGCCTGGATACTTCGGTGTGTATCGACTCATCAAAGAAATTTAACGAAGCAGCAGCCGGTAAAGACAATACTGTCGTGTTAGTCATTTCGGGAGACCTGCCGTTCGCCATGGGCCGCGTTTGTGGTGAGAATAAAGTCGATAAGGTAGTTACACTTTCCATGATGCGTTCACGAAATTTCGCCAAGGACTATGGCGTATTGATTGAAGACGGCCCGCTGGCAGGTGTTGCCGCGCGCGCCATTGTAGTCATTAGTGAAGACGGCAAGGTAGCGTACACCGAACTGGTTCCGGAGATTACTCAGGAACCGGATTACGACAAGGCGCTGGCCGCACTATGCTGATTTTTGAACACTCTCGTCCCGGTCGCCGCGCCACAGCGCAGGCGCCTGAACTCGACAATGCAGTCTCTGACTTGCCTGCTGAATTACTTCGCGAGAATCAACCGGGTTTGCCGGAAGTATCGGAAATGCAGGCAGTGCGACATTACACACAGTTGTCGCAGAAAAACTTCTCTATCGATACGCAGTTCTATCCGTTGGGCTCCTGCACCATGAAATACAACCCGCGTGCCTGTAATACGCTGGCGATGTTGCCGGGTATGCTGGCACGGCATCCACTGGCTCCAGCCAGCGAAGGTCAGGGCGCACTGGCCTGTTTGTACGAGTTGCAGGAAATGCTCAAGGAAGTGACCGGCATGAAAACTGTGTCGCTGACACCGGCGGCTGGCGCGCAGGGCGAGTTCGCCGGTGTGGCAATGATTCGTGCCTATCACGATTCTCGTAATGACACTGCGCGAGATGAAATACTGGTGCCGGATGCTGCTCATGGCACCAATCCGGCTACCGCAACTATGTGCGGATATAAAGTGCGTGAGATTCCCACGCTGGACAATGGCGATGTTGATGTCGATGCGCTACGTGATTCCGTCGGTGAGCATACGGCGGGCATCATGCTGACCAATCCTTCAACGCTGGGCGTGTTCGAACGTCGCATCAAAGAGATTGCCGACATCGTGCACGAAGCCGGCGGCCTGCTGTACTACGACGGCGCTAACCTGAACGCCATTCTTGGCAAGGTGCGGCCGGGTGATATGGGCTTTGATGTTATCCACATGAATCTGCATAAAACCTTTTCCACACCGCATGGCGGTGGTGGGCCTGGCGCAGGCCCAGTGGGTGTTGGCGAACGACTGGAACCTTTCCTGCCAATCCCCATGGTGGGCTATGACGGTGACGAGTATTCCTGGATTACGGAAAAACAATTACCACAATCTATCGGTCGTTTGTCAGCGTTTATGGGTAATGCCGGTGTGTTGTTCCGTGCTTATATTTATGCACGTATGCTGGGGCGGGAGGGGATGCACCGGGTTGCCGAGTTCGCCACACTCAACGCGAATTACCTGATGAAGCGGCTTGAAGCGGAAGGTTTCGATCTGGCTTTTCCGCAACGTCGTGCGACCCATGAATTCATTGTGACATTGCAGCGACAAATGAAAGAACAGCACGCCAGTGCAATGGACTTTGCCAAACGTTTACTCGACTATGGTTTCCATGCGCCGACAACGTACTTCCCTATGCTGGTGCCGGAATGTTTGCTGATTGAGCCTACCGAGACCGAAAGCCGCGAAGAGCTGGACGGTTTTATAGAGGCGATGGCAAAGATTCTCGAAGAGGCACGCGAGGATCCCGAGCTGCTACACGAAGCACCCCACACCCAACCGGTACGCCGCCTCGACGAAGTCCGCGCGGCGCGCGAACTCGATTTGCGCTGGACCGCGAAACGCTGATGGCGAAAACCGGCAATACCGGGTTTCGCCGTATCATCCGTGCCGGAGGTTTTTCCTGGAAAGGTTTTGTTGCGACATTTAAAAATGAAGCGGCGTTTCGTCAGGAACTGGCGCTTACCTTGCTGCTCGTACCACTGGCTCTCTGGTTGACCGAAGACCGCATTGAACGCGCACTGATGATCGGTTTCTGGCTGCTGGTACCGTTGATGGAAATGATTAACTCGGCTATCGAATCTATCGTTGACCGGATCGGTGACGAATATCACCCGTTGTCTGGCGCTGCCAAGGATATCGGCTCTGCCACAGTCGTTTTCGCGATGATTGTTGCCGCCATAGTGTGGGCCGTCCTGCTTTTTCCCTGAATCCGTCTCCCCGACCCGCTGTGGGTAGGGTATGATGCCGACTTGATTTTTTGCTACCCGATTTCGGAGAATGAAGTATGTCGGCACTGATTTGTGGTTCTTTCGCATTCGACACCATTATGCTGTTTCAGGACAAGTTCAAAAACCATATCCTTCCTGACAAGGTGCATATTCTGAATGTGGCCTTTCACGTGCCGGAGATGCGCCGGGAGTTCGGAGGCTGTGCGGCGAATATTGCGTTCAACCTGAAACTGATTGGCGGTGACCCGTTGCCGATGGGTACGGTGGGCAAGGACTTTGCTCCATACGCCTCGTGGATGGATCAGCATGATATTCCGCGTACCCACATCAAGGTGCTTGATGGTGCCTATACAGCTCAGGCTTTTATTACCACAGACCAGGACGACAACCAGATTACGGCATTTCACCCGGGTGCTATGGACTTTTCGCATGAAGTTAAAGTTGGCGATGCGGACGGTATAAAGCTTGGCATTGTGTCGCCTGATGGCCGGCAGGGCATGATTGATCATGCGTCCCAGTTTGCTGAAACCGGCATCCCTTTTGTTTTTGATCCGGGTCAGGCCATGCCCCTGTTCGACGGCGATGATTTCAAACGCTTCATTGAGCAGGCAACCTGGGTGTGCGTGAATGATTACGAGTCTCAGGTGTTGCAGGATCGTACTGGCTGGTCTTTACAGGAGATTGCTTCACACGTAGAGGCTTTAGTGGTGACGCGTGGTGGAGAAGGTTCACAGATTTATACAGGTGGCCAATGTATCGAGGTGCCGACGGCGAAGGTTAACAAGGCAATCGATCCTACCGGTTGCGGTGATGCTTATCGAGGTGGCCTGTTGTACGGGCTGATGAAAGGACTCGATTGGGAGCTGACAGGGCGCATTGCAGCGCTTATGGGAGCAATCAAAATCGAACAGCACGGAACCCAGAATCACACATTTACACTGGATGAGTTCCGTGCACGTTATAAGGATAGTTTCGGTGCTGAGCTGACAGTGCTGTAGGGAGAGATACCGTGTTTCGTCAGGCAACATCAAGTGATATTGATGTAATACAGCAGCTGATCATTAACGAGGCGGCTCAAGGCCGTTTTGACCGGCGACTGGCCGAAGAACCTTTTCGAACCACCTTGCGCAAGAATCTGAACAATATTCGCAAGCGCGGGCGTCGGCTGGACGAAGATGTCAGTGCCCAGCTACTGGTGTGGGATACAGATGATGGCGAGATGGCAGGCTGCCTGATTAACAGCGCGATAGTTTCTGATCTGGGTAATGAACTCTGGGTGATGGCTATCCTGCCCGAGTTTCGCGGGCGCGGTGAAGGCGGGCGGTTGAAGAGCGCTGCATTGGCTTATTTGCACCCGCGTGTCGATGTATTTTCCCGTTGTGCGGCAGAAGCCCGGATTTTGTATCAAATGAATTTGCGGCGCGGGTTTCTACCGCTCGAAGTTACCGAGAATGGTGTGCGCGTCATGAAGTTTCCGAAGATGGGTACAACGCTTTCTTCGCAGAAAAAGCTGGATCACGACCTCGAAGCATTTATCGAATTACCGGTGGGGAAGTAGGCGTATACACGGAAGCCTGATATTCTATCGATCACCTAAAATCAATAACGAGATTCGTCAATGCGATTCACACAAATACTGCTTACAGGTTTGACCGTGTACAGGAAGATCTCTCCTTTTCGGCGGGGAGAAGGGTTTTTCTACATGCTCCTGGGTGTCTGTGACAAGCTGGGTCTGGCCCCCCCGCTGATTCCCGCACCCGAAGGATTGAATTTTGAGTATCGAAAAGAAGTTGTTTTGCATGATTTATACCGGTTTGGCGCATTCGAGGAAATGCAAACTGCAGCATTGAAGAAATATACTCCAGCGGGCGGTGTGTTCGTCGATGTGGGTGCGAATGTGGGTTATTTTGCAGCGCTTGCATCACGTTGGGTGGGAGATTCGGGACAGGTTTTCGCGTTTGAGCCGATCCCGGATACGTCCAGAAATCTGGTAAGTAATCTTGCATTGAATGATTGCAGGAATGTGCAGGTGTTCTTCGATGCCTGTAGCGATCAGAGTGGTACTGCTGCTATGAAAATTGGCAAGCAATCCGGGTGGTCTCATATCAGCGCGGGAGGTGAGGGTGATATACAGGTCACTACAATCACACTGGACGAGTTTCTTGAGAAACGAAATCTGGAGCGGATGGACGTGTTGAAAATTGACACGGAAGGTGCAGACCTAAAGGTTATATTTGGTGCCAGGCGATCGATTGAACGGTTTCGTCCTGTTGTTCTGATGGAAACGGATCATATTGGCGATTTCGGTCATTCGCTCGAAGATGTCGAGAGTTTTTTTTCGGACCTGGGTTACAAAACGGAGTTGATGCAAGATGACAATTCCTGCGATCTTCTGGCAATCCCCTGAGTTGTGCCGGTGACGGGTCGCTTTAGCGGCATTTTTTCTTTATCACTCCTGCCTTTTCTTTTATTCTGGTTTCGAGTTCTTCTTCGGAGTAGTACTGTCGGTTGCCTTCTTCATCCAGGCGATACCAGCGCCCGCGTCTTTGCATGTCGACAAGGCTGTTCTTCATCTCGTTGCATTTTTTCTTTCGTGCGGCTTTCTTTTCTTTCAGCTCGGCTTTTTTGAGTTTCGCCTGCTCACGCTCCTCTTGCCTGGCTGCAGTCCATTTGCGAATATTTTCGAGGCGCTGTTGCTCATCAGGCGGGGCTGATTGAGTAGATTTCTTATGCTTCGGTATCGCGATATTTTCGGATTTCTTTCCGCCGGGTTTTTCACCGTAATGAATTCGGCCGGTCTCGTCCGTCCATTTATAGACTTCGGAAGATTCTGCGCCGGGAGCCAGCAGTACAAGCAGTAGCAGGGTTATTCTCATTCAGATGCCCGTGGAATCAGTGCATTTTTCTCAGTGTAATTTGATTGCCTTTTCGTTCCAGCTCAAGCCTGGACAAAAAAGACATACCCAGTAAAACTTCCTGCGGAAACCCGCCTTCAAGTACGGTAGCCCGGACGTTTTTTATTTCTATGTCGCCAACCTTAACGGAATCGAGCTTGATGTTATAGGCGGGTACGATACCTGACGCTGTTGATACGGATACCAGCTTGCCCGAATAGCGAAAATCAATACCCAGCTTTTTGGCCACGATTTCGTTTATGGCTACGGCGGTCGCGCCGGTATCAATAAGAAAGTTAACCAGTTGCCCGTTTATACTCCCCGGTGTCTGAAAACTCCCGGATGAATCGGCCCAGACCAGAAATTCGGTGCTGCTTCTTGTTTTATAGGTGCTGCCAGGTTTTGAGGTAAAGGAAAGTGTTTGTTTTTTACCTTTATAACTAATGATAGCCTGACTGGCTTCGACAGACAGAAGCTTTACGCCTTCTCGACTCGTTTCACCAACCTGGATGATTCGCCGTTTCCCGTCAATATGGATGATAGCTTTGTTACCGAATTGCCCGATGAAATGGAGTGCGGTGTCAGCATGCAGGCTGGCTGAGAAGATCAAGAGTGCAAGCGCGAAGTGAGCGGGTCGTTTGAACATAAATTTAGCCACAGCTATCAGTCCGAAGGCATTCCCCTTCTAACGGCGGTGCTGCAAAATTCTGGGCTGTTTTTTGAGATGTTCCGGTTTTAGCGCCACGGGTAAGATCCGGAAGGCGTTAATTGTCCTTTGTCATGCGGAGTTGTTCGCGGAGTTGGTCCGGCGTGGTGGCGGGAGTCAGGCACTGTGTTCCCTGGCACAGATACGCTATACCACTATTTTTTGATTCACGTTCCGCGAGCAGGCCGGGCAGCCGTGTTGCATCGTCCGGGATAACGAAGTGCATACGGCGCGGCATATAATCATTGCCAATCGCTTTGCGCCAGCTTTGTTCTTTCTCGCCGGGCCGAATGACCAGCGTTTCTACAGGGTATAAATATTCTTCCAGAGCCAGTAGCAGCCCGGTGTGTCCGTATGGGCCTTGCTGTATCTGTTGCCATGCAGCCTTTAAGGTTCCTTCTGTGGTGTCTGTATAGCGTGTGTCGCCCAGTAGATGTCCCAGCCTGCCGAAGACTTTGGCTGCGACAGCATTGCCGGCAGGCAGGGCATCATCCCCCAGCGGTTTGGGTCGCTGGATAAGCGCTTCGTGATCATCGGCAGTGAAATAGAATCCGCCGTCCGGATCCGAAAAATGTTTAAGTACTACTTCCGCAAGTTGCAGGGCGAATTCCAGTTCATCACTGTTCCAGCGGTATTGCAGGCGTTCCAGAATAGCGTCGATGAGAAACACATAATCATCAAGATAGGCTGACAGGTGTGCGCGGCCATCCTTGCAAGTGGCGAACAAACGACCGTCTGACCACAACGTCGTGCGGATAAAGTCCAGCGCACGTTGTGAGGATTCAAAATAGTCGGGCTGGCCAAAGATCTGTGCCGCTTGTGCCATACCCTTGATCATCAGCGCATTCCACGACACCAGGATTTTTTCATCACGCCCGGGGCGGATGCGTTGTTCGCGTGCTTCAAACAGTTTGGTTCGGATAGAGGGTAGTAGTGTCTGTGCGCTCTCGATGGATTCATAGACGTGTGGGTTCCAGCGGCCTTCAAAGTTAGGCTCATGGTTAAAGCCGAAGTGCATGGCGGCTACGGCGTATTCCTCATCGTCGAGAAGCACATGCAGTTCATCCTGCCCCCAGACGTAGAATTTACCTTCTTCACCTTCGCTGTCGGCATCCAGACTGGAGTAGTAACCGCCTTCGGGTGCCTGCATCTCACGCTGCACCCAGTCGGCTGTTTCCGCCACGATGCGTTCGTACAGCGGGTTGCCGGTGGCCGCCCAGGCTTCGCTGTACAGAGACAGCAGCGGGCCGTTGTCGTAGAGCATTTTCTCGAAGTGCGGAATCATCCACTGATCATCGACCGAGTAGCGGCAGAAGCCGCCGCCGATCTGGTCGTACATGCCGCCCAGTGCCATGCGGTCGAGAGTGAATAGCACCATGTCCAGCGCTTCCTTGTCTTCACGGTCGGTGGCCGCCCAGTGTCGCAGCAGACGTTCCAGGCTGGTCGGGTGCGGGAACTTGGGTGCCTTGCCAAAGCCGCCGTGCTGTTTGTCGAACTGGCCAGCCAGTTGTTGGCGGGCCACATCCAGTGGCATGCTGCTCAGCGCGTCCGGCGAGGCAGGTTCGTTGCGATGCATGTCGTGCATGAAATCCATCAGCGACTGGCTTTGTTTATCCAGTTCCGATCCTTTCTCACGGTAAACCTCCACTACGCGTCGGCACAGGTCGGTAAAAGCCGGTAACCCGTGGCGTGCCTCTGGCGGGAAGTAAGTGCCGCCAAAGAACGGAATCTGGGTGTCAGGGTCGAGCACCATGGTCAGCGGCCAACCACCACTCCGTTGCGTGAGCAGGGAATGTGCTGTCTGGTATATTTTGTCCAGATCGGGACGCTCTTCGCGGTCAACTTTGATATTGATGAACAGGTCGTTCATAACCTCGGCCGTGGCCGGGTCTTCGAAAGATTCGTGGGCCATGACATGGCACCAGTGGCAGGCGGAATAACCGATCGAAAGTAGAACAGGTTTGCCTTCACGGCGGGCCATTTCCAGCGCCTCCGGCCCCCAGGGGTGCCAGTCGACCGGATTATTGACGTGCTGTAGCAGGTAGGGGCTGGTTTCGTTTGCGAGATGGTTGCTATATTGCGTATTGCTGGTCATGGGACTCGATCCGATATAATTCCTGACTGGAACAGTCAACTATACAGAAACTTTTTAAATCTTATGGATCTTTCCCTTGTTATTCCGGTGTTCAATGAACAGGACAACGTGCAGCCCTTGCTGGCTGAGGTGTGCGGTGAGCTGGATGGTCGTTTCGATTATGAAGTGATTTTTGTCGATGACGGCAGCACCGATGCGACGGTGGAACGGTTGGCGGCGTTGCGCAAAGATTGCCCGCAACTGCGCGTGCTGCGGCACGAGAAAAATGCCGGGCAGAGCGCGGCGTTGTTGTCGGGCTTGCTGGCGGCACAAGCTCCCTGGGTCGCCACGCTGGATGGCGACGGGCAAAATGATCCGGCGGATATTCCTGCACTGTACGCGATTGCACAGGCGGATGATTCACTGTGGCTGGTGGGCGGCTGGCGTCAACAGCGTCGTGATAGCGGCATAAAGCGTTTGTCATCGCGCATTGCTAATAGCGTGCGTGCCGCATTGCTCGGCGATGCCACACCGGATACGGGTTGCGGACTTAAGCTGCTGCGACGGGAAGCCTGTTTACAACTACCGCGTTTTGATCACATGCACCGCTTCCTTCCCGCCCTGGTGTTACGCGCTGGCGGTGGGGTGCGTTCAGTACCGGTCAATCATCGTCCCCGTGAGCGGGGCGTCAGTAAGTACGGCGTGTTTAACCGTTTGTGGGTGGGCATTGTCGATTTGTTTGGTGTGATGTGGTTGCGCCGCCGTGTGTTACGCCCGAATGCGACAGAGGACGACTGAGCCTTGCACCCTTACAGGCGTTTGCTGAAAGGTTTGCTACTGATCGTGCTGCTGGTCGGTGCGGGCTGGCTGTTGCAATCCGGAGCCTGGGGTTTATTGCCGGACAGGGACTGGATTGATATCGAAGTGCGTCATCAGGGCGCGACAGGTGGGTTGCTTTACATTGGTATCGCGGCACTGTTTGCGTCGGTAGGATTGCCGCGTCAGGTGGTGGCGTTTCTCGGTGGTTATGCTTTCGGGTTTGTGAATGGCACTTTACTGGCCATGCTGGCGGTACTGCTGGCTTGCGTCATGAGTTTTTCCTATGGGCGGATCGCGAGGCGATTTCTCGGTGTGTCCGGTGTACCGGAACGGTTTCAGCGTATTGCCTCGTTTGTCTACGAACATACTTTTACGACTACCTTGGTCATCCGTCTGTTACCAGCGGGCAGTAATCTGTTGCTGAACCTTGCTGCCGGTTTGGGGGGTGTGCGCAAGCTACCTTTCTTTGCCGGTTCAGCGGTCGGCTATGTGCCGCAGATGCTGATCTTCGCACTGCTCGGTAGCGGTATCAGTGTTGATCCAGGCCTGCGTATCGGGCTGGGTGTTATGCTGTTTTTCCTGTCCGCCATATTGGGTATGCAACTCTACCGGCGTTACCGGGGCAGTCTGCCGAGGGAGTCCGCGTGAACGAAAAGTCATCGACGAGCTGGCTGGAATTGCTACTGGCAACGAGCGCGCTGGCGGCCATACAGCTCTGGCTGCGGCCGTTATTCCCGGTTGATGAAACGCGCTATCTAAGCGTTGCCTGGGAAATGTGGCAACGGGGTGATTTTCTGGTGCCCTGGCTGAACGGTGAACCTTATAGCCACAAGCCACCGCTATTGTTCTGGCTGACGCACGGACTGTGGTCTGTGTTTGGCGTGTCAGCACTACCCCCACGTGTCTTAATGCTTGTCCTGAGTCTGCTGGCACTGTGGTTGTCGGCGTTACTGGCGCATCGTCTATGGCCCCGGCAGGCAGATTCAATTGGTGCGCTAACACCGTGGCTGCTGCTCGGCGGTTTGTTCTGGCATAACTTTTTTACTCTGGTGCAGTTCGACATGCTGTTAGTGCTGGCGGCGTTGTGGGCCTGGCTGGGCTTGCTCGATGCGGTGCAACGTCCTTTTCGAGGCTGGTTACAGGTAGGTGCTGCGTTGGGTCTGGGTATATTAGCCAAGGGGCCGGTGATTTTTCTACCGGTGTTGCCGGTGGCGTTGCTGGCCCCCTGGTGGCTGTCCGGTCAGTCAGTGCGCTGGCTGCATTGGTATGCCGGTCTGATTGGTGCAGTGGCGCTATCGGCGGCGATTGCGCTGGCGTGGGCGATCCCCGCGGGGCAGGCGGGAGGAGAAGCGTACCGACAGGCGATTTTCTGGGGGCAGTCAGCGGGCAGGGTGGTGAACTCTTTTGCGCACCGAAGCCCCTGGTGGACGTATTTGTGGTTATTCCCGGGCATGTGGTTGCCCTGGTTGGTGTGGCCTGCACTGTGGCGAGCACTGTGGCAGTTTGGTCGCCCGGCCCGGTGGGATGCCGGAGTGCGTTTCTGTCTGGCAGTGCTGGTACCGGCGTTATTGTTGTTCAGTCTGGTGAGCGGCAAGCAGGGCAAGTATTTGTTGCCGCTGTTTCCGGTGTTGGCAGTGCTGTTTGCGCGGGCGCTGGTTGAATGGCACAGGTTGTGGCCGGATCAACGTATCAGACTGGATTTTGCAGCCTTGCTACTGGCACTGACGGGTATTCTGTTGCTGGTTCTGCCCTGGTGGTCGGACGGGCCTGCGTGGCTGGGACAAGTCCAGCTGATGTGGGGGCCGGCATTGTTATTGTGGGCTTTCGTATTGATGCGGTTGAGTTTGCCGCTGGCTGCCACGGTGCGGGTTGCTGCACTGACGATGATGTTTACCACTGCCGTGGTGTATCTGGGTGTGTTGTCACTGGCCACGACACCGTTTGATATGAAGCCACCCAGCCGACAGATCGCACATCTTCAGGAACTCGGTTATCCGGTGGCATGGCTGGGCAAGTATCACGGCCAGTTTAATTTTGTTGGGCGGCTGCAACAGCGTATTGAACCGTTACAGGACGAAGCGACGGTGCAGCGTTGGTTAAAGGCCAACCGTAATGGTTATTTGCTGGTGAACAATAAAACCCCGCTGGAGAAGTTGCCAGCCGGAGTCTGGGGCTGGCCCTATCGTGGCGGCAGTCTGATTTTATGGCCGGCAGCCTGGTTGTTGAGTGAGCCGGATCGGCTCGATTCACTGGTTTAGTTCTACGATCCTTATGACAGGTTTCATGGGTGAGAATGAAGGCGAAACATTTCGGCAAATACGGGGTAAAGAATACACCTGAGGAATCAATCAGAGTATCTCAAAATCCGATTTCAAAAATCTCTAAAACTCTTGCCGCTGGAAAACACAAAAGCAATTCAGCGCACCTCTTCTGGCTACGTCGGCCACCCTTTGCATGGCATCCATTCAACCTGGCTCTCGAAATGTAAATAAAGACCGATAACAAAGATTAGCAAAGATTGCTATAATTGCGCCCCTGCTGGGAATGCCGAGTTTAGAGGTTAAGGTCATGAATGTATCCCTGACGCCACAACTAGAAATATTTATAAAACAGAAGCTTGCAAAAGGCATGTACAATTCTGTGAGTGAGGTTGTCCGTGAAGCCCTGCGGCTACTGGAAGAGCGGGATGCGCTCCAGGCGATGAGGTTGGAAGCTTTACGGAAAGATATTGGTCGGGGCATTGAATCTTTGGATAATGGCGAGGGAAAGCCAATGAATATGGAAGTGATCAAAGCCAGAGGGCGGAAGAATCAGGCTGGAAACGGGCGGTAATGCCAGAACTGATTGTCTCCCCCGAGGCGGAGCAAGACTTGCTCGATATCTGGGTGTATATCGCTTAAGACAATCCGGTTCATGCTGACCGTTTTCTGGATCGGCTCGAAGAAAAATCCTTGAGGCTTGCAGAATTTACGGACATCGGTATTGATAGGTCTGAGTTGGCGTCAGACCTGAAAAGCTTTCCGGTTGACCGATATGTCTTGTATTACCGGGTGTGTGCTGGCGGGATCGAACTGGTTCGTGTTTTAAGTCGTTCACGAGATGTGAACCGCGTGTTCTGATATGTCTCATTGGCTCTGGTTAACAGGCACTAGCATCGGCTCGACGCGCTGGCGGGGAGCGCGTAAGCTTGCCCGCTTTGAATCCAGCCATAATTTAAGGAACCCATTGTGAGTGAAACCCTTGCCCCGTTGCGGCTAAAGAAGAACGAGGAACGCCGTATTCGTGCCGGGCATGTGTGGGTGTACAGCAATGAGGTGGATAACGCTGTGACGCCGCTCAAGGCGTTCACGCCGGGGCAGGCGGTGCAGATTCAGGCGCATAACGGCAAGTCCGTCGGTAACGGCTATGTGAATCCGTCCTCGCTGATTTGTGCGCGGTTGGTGAGCCGTGATCCGGCCTACGTGCTGGATCGCTCGTTGATTGTGCACCGGCTCAAGGTTGCGCTGTCCTTACGTGAGCGGTTGTTCGACCGGCCTTACTACCGATTGGTATACGGTGAATCTGACCAGTTGCCGGGGTTGGTTATTGATCGTTACGGCGATGTGTGTGTGGTGCAGTTGACGACGGCGGGTATGGAAGCCGTGCGTGAGCCGGTACTGGAAGCGCTGGACAAGGTGATTCATCCCAAAGGGGTGGTATTGCGTTGTGACAGCTCCATTCGAAAATTCGAGGGGCTGGAGAGTTATGTAGAGACCCTGGGCGAAGTACCGGAGCAGGTGATGGTGGAAGAATCCGGGCTGGGTTTCGAGGTGTCATTGCAGGAAGGCCAGAAGACCGGCTGGTTCTACGACCAGCGCCTGAACCGGCAACGGTTGCGCGCCTATTCAAAAGACAAACGCGTGCTGGATGTGTTCAGTTATGTCGGTGGCTGGGGTTTGCAGGCGGCTGCCGGGGGTGCCAGCGAAGTGTTTTGTGTCGATGCGTCGGAGTCGGCGCTGGATCACTTGCACGCCAGCGCCGAGGCGAACAGTTTTGGCGACACCGTGGCAAGTATTCAGGGCGATGCTTTTGAAGTGCTGTCGCAATTGCGCGCAGATCAGGATCGCTTCGATGTGGTGGTGCTTGATCCGCCAGCTTTTATCAAGCGTCGCAAGGATCATAAGGCGGGCGAGCAGGCTTATCATCGTATCAATCAGCTTGGCATGCAGGTGCTGAAGAAAGACGGAATACTGATAACAGCGTCTTGTTCGCATCATTTGACGGAAGAGCAGTTCATGAAGATTTTGTTGCAGTCTTCGCGGCATCTGGATCGCAGTTTGCAGGTTCTGGAGCGTGGCCATCAGGCACCGGATCATCCCGTACACCCGGCTATCCCGGAAACGTCTTACCTGAAAGCGCTGTTCTGCCGCGTACTGCCGAGTTAAGCATGTTGACCTACCCGAATATTGATCCGGTACTGGTGTCTTTTGGGCCGTTCGCGATCCATTGGTATGGAATGATGTACCTGATCGGTTTTCTGGCCGTGTGGTGGCTGGGCACGATGCGTGCGCGCAAACCTGGCTCGGGATGGAAACCGGAAGAAATCAGCGATATGTTGTTTTACGGTGCGCTGGGGGTAATTCTTGGTGGGCGTATCGGCTATGTGCTGTTCTACAATTTCGGTTTATTTGTCGATGATCCACTGATGATTCTGCGTATCTGGCAGGGTGGTATGTCATTCCACGGTGGTATGCTGGGTGTGTTCTTTGCCATGTGGCTGTATGGCCGCAAAACCGGGCGCACTTTCTATCAGGTCTCTGATGTGTTCGCGCCCTATGTTCCTATCGGTCTGGGTGCCGGGCGTATTGGAAACTTTATAAATCTCGAACTTTGGGGGCGTCCAACGGATCTGCCCTGGGGTATGGTATTTCCGAGCGTGGATAATATACCGCGCCACCCCTCGATGCTCTATGAAGCCTTTCTGGAAGGTCTGGTGTTGTTCCTGATACTTTGGTTCTATTCGGCCAAGCCGCGTGCGCGCCGTGCGGTGTCGGGTATGTTTATGTTGTTTTATGGCATCTTCCGTTTTGCCGTTGAGTTTGTGCGTTTGCCTGATGAGCATATTGGTTACCTGGCATTTAACTGGGTGACGATGGGCCATGTACTGTCTGCACCGATGATCCTGTTTGGGATTTATTTGTTGTGGTGGGCATATTCGGGGAGAGGTACGCGTGAAGCAGTATCTTGATTTGATGCAACGCGTACTGGATGACGGTGTGCGTAAAGAAGATCGCACTGGCACCGGGACGTTGAGCGTGTTCGGTCACCAGATGCGTTTTGATCTGAGCAAAGGTTTTCCGGCCATCACGACCAAGAAGCTACACCTGCGCTCCATCATTCATGAATTGTTGTGGTTCCTGAAGGGCGAAACCAACATTGCGTATCTGAAAGAAAACGGTGTCAGAATCTGGGACGAGTGGGCCGACGAAAAGGGTGAGCTTGGACCGGTGTATGGTTCGCAGTGGCGCAGTTGGCCGGCGGCGGATGGTCGGCACATCGACCAGATCAGTCAGGTGGTCGATCAAATTCGTAACAACCCTGATTCGCGGCGTATTATCGTCAGCGCCTGGAATGTGGGTGAAATCGATTCGATGGCATTGCCACCGTGTCATGCGTTCTTTCAATTTTATGTGGCTGATGGAAAGCTGTCTTGTCAGTTATATCAACGCAGTGCGGATATTTTTCTTGGGGTGCCGTTTAATATTGCTTCCTATGCATTGCTAACGCTGATGATGGCGCAAGTGACTGGTTTAAAGCCCGGTGATTTTGTCCATACGCTTGGCGACGCGCATCTGTATTCCAATCACCTTGAGCAGACACGTATGCAATTACAGCGTGAGCCACGCGTCTTGCCCGCCATGAAAATCAACACGGATGTGAAAGACCTGTTCGAGTTCAGGTTTGAAGACTTCGAACTGGTTGACTACGACCCGCACCCACATATCAAGGCTGCGGTTGCAGTGTAATGAGAGTTTCACTGATTGCTGCGATGGCGGAAAACCGGGTTATCGGCCGCAATAATCAGCTACCCTGGCGGTTATCTGCAGACCTTCAGCGCTTTAAGGCACTGACCATGGGCAAGCCGATCATCATGGGGCGCAAGACATGGGAGTCTATCGGGCGTCCCTTGCCGGGACGAACCAATATTGTCGTGACTCGTGATGCGAGCTATCAGGCTGAAGGTTGTGTCGTCGTCCATTCAGTTGATCAGGCGCTGAAAGCGGCAGCCGACAGTGACGAAGTGATGGTGATCGGCGGTGCGAATCTTTATCAACAATTACTTGAACGCACTGACCGTTTGTATCTCACTCAGGTTAAAACAAATGTTGAAGGGGATGCGTGGTTTCCCGAGTTTGATATGACGCAGTGGCATGAGATAGCGCGTGAATCGCATTCAAATGATGAAAAAAATGACTTTGATTTTGAGTTTGTGACGCTGGAACGTATATGAGGTTTACCCGGGTTCTACCGTATTTTCGTTGGTGATTTTGCCTCCGGGCAGTCATATTCCTCGCGTTTGGGTTGTGGTCTATCCAATCGTATCGCCGTCAACTTGCCGCCCCACAGGCAACCGGTATCGAGTGCGTGAATGCCATCCCCGTCAAGCGGTCCCAGCGTCGACCAGTGACCGAACAGTATTTTCATGTCAGCACTTTTACGCGGCCATTCAAACCAGGGCTTCAGGTGTTTCGGTTGGCTGCCCGGTGGCCCCTTGTGCTCCAGTGCCAGCCGCCCGTCCGCGTCGCAGTAACGCAGACGCGTCAGGCAGTTAGTGATGAAGCGCAGTCGATCCTGACCACATAACGATTCTGACCACTGATCGGGCTGGTTGCCGTACATGTTTTCGAGGAAGTCTATGTAATCCGGGCCGCGTAGTACCGTTTCTACTTCAGCCGCGCAGACTTGTGCAGTTTGTAGATCCCATTGAGGTGGAAGGCCGGCGTGGATCAGTGTGTAGCCACTGTGTTCGTCGTGATACAAAAGAGGTTGATGACGTAACCAGTCAAGTAGCTCGAATCCATCTTCGGCGTCTATGATCTGCTGCAACGTGTCTTTGTGTTTTCGGTATTTAGGGATGTGTGCAGATGCCAACAGGTGCAGGTCGTGGTTACCAAGCACTGTAATGGCATTCAGGTGGTGAAGGTAGCGCAGGGTTTCGAGTGATTTGGGTCCGCGGTTTACCAGATCGCCGGCGAACCAGAGCGTGTCATGTCGGGGGTCAAAATTTATCTGCTCCAGCAAGCCCCGTAGCGCATCGTAGCAACCCTGAATATCACCGAGTGCCCAGACTGCCACTGTTCAGTGAAGAGTTCGCGGGATTGCCAGGGTAAACGCCGGAATATCGGCGTCGAACTCGACCCCGTCATCAGCGACCATTTGATAGCTGCCGCGCATGCTGCCGACAGGGGTTTCCAGCATGGTGCCGCTGGTGTAACGGAAGTTCTCGCCAGGTTTGAGATGTGGTTGTTCGCCAATTACACCCTCGCCTTTAACTTCCTGTGTTCTGTTGTTGGCATCGGTAATTACCCAGTGGCGCCGCAGCAGTTGGGCCGGCACTTTTCCGCAATTTTCGATAGTGATGGTGTATGCGAACACATAGCGTTCCTGATCAGGATACGACTGTTCTTCGATGTACCGGGTTTCCACATTGATTTTAATATCGTAACTGTCTGTTGCCATTTAATAGCTGCTCCTGATGTAAGTTACAGGATACGTGCTTTGCGGCAGAGGGTATAGATTATCCTCCTGAATCCCGTGGGAAGCGCGGATCTGTAAACGGGTCTATATTTACAGTGAAAGTTTTGACGTATTGGAGGTCGTTATGTTCCTGAAAGACAAGAGTAGTGGTGATCTGGTGGAAGTTCTGGATATGTCTGCGATGGTGGATCCATGCCGCACTGCCCTGGAGGGACGTTTCCACGCTGGAGAGGAGATGCAGGATCCAGCAAATTTTTTCAAGGATAGTCTGGAATTCCCTTCAGGCGAGGGCTTGCCGCGTTGCTGGATTGATGTAAGTTATCGAGGAACCCGGCACTAAATACTGGCAGTTTCTACGCTTCTTCCACCGTCTGAATATGCGCGATAAGATCGTAGCGGGCGGATTGTGTAAGCTCATAAAAAATATAGCATTAATGACTTTCTGGGGCTGGCTTCCAGCTGTCCGGACAGTTCAAGTTACGCTTTCTTCATGCCGATACCCGGTTAATGTGCGCATCTCAAAATAAGCGGGGTGCCCGGGTCAATAAATTATCGAAAATGAGAACGGGGTATCAGAAAAGCCGGCCGGAATCGTAGAAGATATAAGTGTATTTCCAAGTAGTGGAAGCGCAGCGGCGGTATTCTGTAATGATATCAATGAAATCAAAGCGTTATCGTAAGCCTGATTTAATGGTGCTATTGACCTGTGGGGTGGCACTCGGTGTGGTGCTGAGTAGCGTTGCGCACGCTGCCGAGCCAGTCGAAAAAGTAAAAAGTCCGGTTACTGCTACCTTGCAGTATCTCGGTGCAGAATTCATATCAGGTGAATGGTTAAATTCTCTTGGGAATCTCGATTTGGCCGGCCGAATCAAGAACTGGAGACCAAAGATAGAGATCGATAAAGAGGGGGATGGTCTGCGTATTTCACATCCTTTTGGTGGTCACGGCCCGGCTTTCAGATTTTCTACCAGTGTACCTTCCCATGTAAAGCGTAGTCTGCGAGCAGGCGGTGATACCCAGATCGGCAGTATCAACGATAACCCTGACGGGTATATTTTCCTGCAACGTCGTTGGTAAGCAGCGTTAGTGTGCGACTGGATCAAACCATAAAAAACGCACCAGTTCTGCCTCGCTTGCAATCTTGAAAACCTGTTCGACTATCTCTGCGTTCAAACCGCTAAACTGTTTCATCAGTTGATGCACGGTGAACGGCCCTTCTTGTAGCACAATCCATTTTATTATCTCAGCAGTATGCTCCGGTGTTTCGAGTCGTACAGAGATGGATTTTCCGTTTGTCTTCTTTCCCTTCAATCCATAGCGGGGACGTCGCCATTCGGCATTCTGAAGCAGTGTGACGGTTAGTTGATCGACCAGATTTTCTATTTCATTGGGTGGGCTGAGGACGAGACTTATTGACATTGAAGTGCTGTTGGCTTCGGTATGGTGCCAGGTGCCTCGTGGCATGCAGAGTACGGAACCTGGTTGCATGTCAATTTGTTTGAAATCCTGCGTCGTGTAGTCCGGAAATGAACGGCTTATTTGCGGGTACAGACTATCGTAAGGCGGGGACTCCGGACAGTACTGGTAGCCGTAGGGGTAGCGTATTTCGTGAACGGGGGCAATGTAGAAATGCTTGGTGCCGATGAGTTGTATGGAAATTACCTCCAGAACATCATAATGACAACTGGCACCATTGCCAGTTTCTGAGACAAACGCAGCCGCCCGAATCGAGTCAGTATCGATACCAAGTTCTCCGGCCAGTTGCTGCAGAAAGTTATCCATACCATTAATCAGGGGTGAGACATCACCCAGATGCGCAGTGTGGCCGCGCGCCAATATTGTATTGACCTTGTCTGTAACGGTTTTCATTTTCCCGTCAGCTCGCAGGTCAGATTCCATGGTGCAGCCGTGATATGCGTTGGAAAGTTTATCGATAGATTTGAGGGCGCTGGTTTGAAAAATATCAGGCAGGCGGGACCTTGGTCCGTGGGTAAACACGGGCTGGTCCGGCCAGGTAGTCAGGAAATGCTTAAGCGCGGATTCATCCAGCAGTGACGAAAGTATTGGGTATGCCATGATTTACAGGTGTAGCCCCTGTTGGGAGAAATACACAACACCATCATAGACTCAAAATGTACCCTGCACACAGGGCGATGATCAGGCTAGGTTTTCTGTACTTGCGTCAGCTGGTTGGAGAGAGCGATATATTGTTCCAGCGTAATGGTTTCCGGGCGTGCGCGGGGGTCTGCGCCAGCTGCTTCAATATGTTCAGCTGACAACAGCTTCTTCAGCGTGTTTCTCAGCGTTTTTCGACGTTGCGAAA
>UOFN01000033.1_pt1 | contig 19477 bp, 18 predicted proteins | sample 1990111 | NCBI WGS metagenome assembly UOFN01 (sample SAMEA4728526, study PRJEB27164) | hydrothermal vent metagenome | biome: marine basaltic hydrothermal vent biome; feature: marine hydrothermal vent; material: mineral | place: Pacific Ocean | collected 2011-06-14/2011-07-23 | depth 1741 m | reverse complement strand
TACTGATAGATTAATTTTATTTTGTCCTCATTGTGGCAATACTGCACCACAAACTCTTAGCTATTCGCACAGCTATGATGACCAAGCTTATAATATGGATGGAACAAAGTCTGACATGGGGCCACCATGCGAGTACTTTGTAAGGGTTTGTGAAACATGTAACAACCTACTTTTATACCATTCATTTCTTGATAATCCGCCTGAACTATCATATCCAAAATCTACAGAGCTTCCTCTGTCTGTACCTAAAGCCGTTCGGGAATGTTACTCGGAAGCAGCAAGAATAAAAAATAATGCTCCAAATGCATACGCTGTAATGTTAAGGCGAGGCTTGGAGACGATATGCGATGACCGAAATATTAAAAAAGGTAATCTATATAAAAAATTAGAAATTTTGGCTGAGAAAGGGGAAATCCCCCCAACATTAGCTGAAATTACAACCATACTACGGGTATTAGGTAACGTAGGTGCCCATAGTGCTACCGAAAATGTAACAGTACCTATGACTTGGGGTATGGATGAATTTTTTAGAGCTATAATTGAATATGTTTACATTGCACCTAGTAAGGTCAAGGAATTTAAATCAAGAACTGGACGTAACACAAAGTAAGAATTTAACCAGCACTTACACATGGATAATTTTAAGCTTGGCGATTTCATGCTACTCGCTCCGCTCGAACAATAGCATAAAATCGCCAAGCTTAAAATTACCAGTGAAGTGAACGTTAAGCTTTTAAATTAGCGCATCACATGACAACTAGCAAACAAAAGCGAGTGGAGTTAGAGCAACTAGAAAAAGCTCTTACGCTTCTCAATATTGATGATTATGTTGTCTTGGACAAAGAAAACGAATCTCCAGACTTTATTATAAAGGTAGGATCCGAGACTGTTGGAGTTGAAGTGACAGAGGTTTACCGGAAATATACCAATGGCAACTCTGCCAAAACAGAGTCGGACTTGCCAGTAATCATAGAAGAAGCAATTAAATTATATAATCAGAGTGGTGGCGCACCATATGCTTTTGGATTCGGCTTTAATGGTGAGGCGGCCGTGGCACAAAGGAATAATGTCATAAAAGAACTTGGTGAGTTTCTATATCAATATTCTGTTAATAATTTGGTAGATGACGACATAGGTATTCAAGAGATCAAGATCGATACAAACAAATTTCCGTTGTTAGCAATCGTAAATTCAATTCATGCAAAAATAACCAACAAACCAGTAGCAGTAGCTTTTACAGTAAGTAGCTTTGGTTCAGAAGAAATTGATAAAGATACTATAAGATCGGTGATTCTATCAAAAGCAAAAAAAGTAACCGGGTATAAACAGCGATGCAAAGCAATCTGGTTGTTGATTGTATTGCCAAGCATGGCGCTTTCTGGTGATTTTTTCTTGTCAGATGAAAAAATAAATATTCAGATCAATGGTTTTGATGCAGTGTACGTCATAGATAACTATCGAGATCAAATACAATGCGTAAATCAAGCCTAACGAATAAGGAGACTACATTGCATCCAGGTAGCTGTGAGTGCAAATCCATCCAATATAAATTCACAGGTGAGCCTCTTACATGTTACGCCTGTCATTGCACTGACTGTCAAACTTCGTCGGGCTCTGCTTTTGGTCTCTCGATGATTGTGAATGACAAAGATATCGAAATAATCAAAGGCAAGGTTGCTATGAAGATCATTGATGTTAATGGCACAAAAGTTCAAAAGCATCATTGCTCACAATGCGGCACACCATTTTGGTTTTCAGCAGATGAATACCCTGGCATTGTGGCATTGAAGCCCGGGACATTTGAGGATACTACCTGGTTTAAGCCAGTCGCTCATTTGTGGATTCGTAGTATGCAGCCATGGGTTACGCTGGATAGCTCTACTCCGCAATATGAAAAACAGCCGGAAATATCTGAACTAATAGATTTATGGACATCAATCGAAAACGCATAACAATATAGCTGCGCCGGGCAAAAGGGTATGGAAACTCATAGCTGAGGGCGCCAGCAAGTGCAATGATTTTGAGTAATCAGGCTTAACAAAAAACCCTCGGCCAACGCTCATACATACTATCCGCACACTGCGGCTCCACCGTAACCACATACACCCGTCGCTCATACCGCTCGCGCGCCACCAGCCCCTGAATCCACTTACCCTTTGGCAGGTCGAACCAGTGCGTATGCCCTTCCATATCCCGTTCCATAAAGCGCTGTACACGGATTTTTACCGGGACAGGAAACCATTTGTCCCAGCGCCCGGCGTAAATACTGCCCAGTTGTGCGCAGCAGCCAAGAGGCAATACTCCCTTCTGGAGCTTTCTTCGGCCCCATGGCAGAAAGGTGTCTTCACCGGTTCGGGTTCTGATCGGCAAGGTGGCTTTCGGATGTGTGAAACACACACGGAATGATTCGCTCTGATAACCGTAATCCACACTGAGACACATGATCAAATGGTCTTCCGATGTCCAAAAGGTTTCCAGGCGGGCGCAATGACGTTCGGCATTTCCGATCGGTTCAACAACCGGGCAGGTGCCAGTGTGAATTCGCCATAACGTTCATTCACACAATCCATGACCTGATTGAAGGCATCTGTCTTTCGCGTGTCCTCTTCAAAAAAACTTGACTGCTGACCTTTCATCTGTGGCTGCAAGGCGGTCACCTGAACCTGAAAAACGCCCTCCCCTTGCCAGTAATCGTTGAGCACGATCTCGCACAATTCCATGATCCGGTGCCCATCCTGTGTCGGGTGGGCAATTTTCAATCTGTCGCCGACCCAGCCATTCGTGACACGCAACCCAATACTGAATACCCGGGCTTCCATCTGATGGCGGCGCAGGCGTGTAGCAACCTTCTCGCTCATGTGGAGAAGATAAGTATGGATGACGGCTTTATCTCTGGTGTTTGGCGGTACGACTTTGCCGTGCCCCATGGACTTCGGCGGCGGCACGCGCGTGATGACTTTCTCCGGATCCTCGCCCTGACACATGTACCAGATACGCCGCCCGGGGTTTCCGAAACGTCGCCCCAGTTCGCTGATGGGCAGCTTTGCCATATCGCCGCAGGTGTACACGTTGCGTTCCGCGAGAAAATCGCCAATGCCGGTATTAATGCCGCATAGCTCTGTGACCGGCAATGGCGCCAACCTTTCCCTCGCCTCCCAGGGCGGGATGATGGTCAGGCCATCCGGTTTATTGACCTTGGCGGCATACTTGGCCGTCGTTTTGTCGCCGCTGATTCCCACCGAACAAGACAAGCCCGAAGCCTTATGTACGGTTTCCTTGATTAACTGCCCCATACGCCCGGCACTTCCCCAAAGTTGCTGACAGGCAGTGAGTTCCAGAAAGGCTTCGTCCACGGAGAACACCTCAATAACCGGCGTGATGTCCTCCAACGCCGCCATGATGCGGGTCGATACCTCCGCATAGCGCCTGGGCTGCGCAGGGATCTGAATGAAGTCCGGGCAACGTTGCCTGGCTTCCTTGATGCGCATCCCGGTTTTGATGCCGTAGGCGCGCGCCTCGTAGGAACAGGTGATAATGCAGGTGCCTGTCCGGCCGTTGGTGATACCTACAGGGAGACCCTGCCATTCCTGATGGTCGGCCTGCTCTATCGAGGCAAAAAATGCGTTCATGTCGACCAGGGCAATCATGCGCGGCCAGGGGGCGTTTTTCATACGGCGTCCTGATACTGTATTTATATACAGTATCAGGGCAAGCCGGGGCGGATTTCAAGCGATGAAAATAACAGCCAGAAAATCAGCCACTTGTATTTATGTCAAACCCGGCTAGAACACGTACTGCGCCTGCACAAACAGCTCATCTTCATCATTTCCCTTAACGCCGTCCTTGTCTGCGTTCTTGCGGAACGTCGTTTGCAGCTTGATGTCGTGCTTGTGTATATACCAGTTCACACCAAACGATGAACGGGTCCATTCGGTGCCGTAGTTGTCTGCATCCTGAGACTGGTAACCGGCAACCAGTTCAAGTTTTGACGGCACAACCATGTAACCGCCTTCAATGGCCCAGTTCTCCAGATCGGTCGAACCGTTCCTGAAGATGCCACCGGTGAAGTTGTTATTCACGGTATCCGCGCTGAGCTTGTTGTACTGGGCATCAATTGAAACGCCTGCTGTACGGAAACCGCCGCTGAGTTCAAAACCGGTCACTTCATCGACATCCGCCTTGCTGGTACTGGCTCCAAAACAGCTCAGTGATGTATCGGTGTAACAATTGTTGTCGTCGTCATTGTTCCAACGGAATGCTGCAATGCCAATCGTTGCTTTGGTGTCACCTTCGAAATCACCTTGTGACATTTTCAGAATACCAAAAGGGTGAAAATCCACACGTGCCGCCGTTACCCAGCCTTCGTTCCAGTCGCCACTATTGTTTACAGGCGTATCGAAATCCAGTTTTTTAGCATCCGGGTCTATGTTGGCTTGAGCGAATGTAGCACCCCAGGTCAGGTTCTCTCCATTACTCCCTTTCAGGTGAATACCCAGACTGCGATCCGGCGAACCGTAATTGTGATCACCCACAAAGGTACGTTCGACCAGTTGCTGTTTCTTGGAAGAGGTCAGGAACTCGCGGGAGAAAGCAGTTTTCACATTACCCAGCAGAATCTTGACACCATCGAAACCCTTGTACTCCATGTAGGCGTCTTTAACGGCAACTTCGTTATCACCGGAAGCCTTGCCAAAATCAAACTGGAACTTGCCCTTCCAGTCCTTGTGAATGCTGCCCTCAATATAGGGACGGAAACGACGCAGGAACACCTCATCGGTAGAACTGCCGTTGTCCGGGTCTGCCTTGTAGTACTGCATCTGGATACGGCCACCCATTTTCAGATATTTTTCACCGTCCTTATAAACGGTAATGCCGGTGGCAAAAGTCGGCGCAGCGATGCAGACACCCAGTACGGACAATATGCCCTGTTGAACAGCGTTCATACGCATGTGATTCTCCTGATTTAAAAGTCAGGCGTACTTTATGTCGCCTGTATGACGGCGGAATGACGGGCGTATGACAGAAATGTGACAAAAGACTGAACAGCGTGCAGCGAAGGCTCGGCATATTGGGTATCATGCCGGTATGGAAATATCGTGGGTCGCCCTTATCCTCAGTACACTGCTCGCCGGCCTGGTCGGCTGGCTGATTGCCGGTGCGCGCGCCCAGCGCACTATCTCGGCACTGCGCGAAGAGAATATCCGCATGAGCGCACAACGGGAAAGCGAACGGCTGGCGACGGAAGAAAAACTGCGCGCGTTTGAAGTCGCGCGCGGCCAGCTGGAAGACTCCTTCAAGGCACTGGCCGGCGACATTATGAAATCCAGCAGCAGTGAATTCCTTAAACTGGCGGAAACGCGTTTCAAGGCGCTGCACGAACAGTCCAGTAATGAATTTGAAAAGCGCGAGAAGGCGGTTGAAAATCTGGTCAAACCGATTCGTGAAACGCTGGATAAAACCGATCAGCAAATTCGCAAGATGGAAGAAGAACGGCAGAAGAATTTTGGCGCGCTGAATCAGCACCTGGAGTTCATGAAAGTCGCGCACGACCAGTTACAGAGTGAAACCCGCAACCTGGTCAAGGCGCTGAAACGTCCCGAAGTCCGTGGCCAATGGGGTGAGCTGACACTCAAACGGCTGGTCGAACTGGCCGGCATGGTCGAACACTGCGACTTTGAACAACAACACAGCATCGATACCGAAGACGGCAAACAACGCCCGGATATGGTGGTGCGCATGCCCGGCGGACGCGAGATTGTGGTCGATGCCAAGGCACCGATGGATGCTTATCTGTGTGCTGTCGAAGCTGAGGACGATGCGCAGCGTGCGCAGGAGCTGCAACGCCATGCGCGCAATGTGCGTGCGCGGGTACGTGAACTGGCGAGCAAAGCTTATTGGAAGAATATGTCCTCATCACTCGATTTCGTGGTGTTGTTCATCCCCGGCGACCAGTTTCTCAGCGCCGCGCTGGAACTGGACGCGAGTCTGCTCGAAGACGCACTGACGGATCGTGTCGTACTGGCAACACCGTCCAGTCTGGTCGCCCTGCTGCGCGCCATTGCCTACGGTTGGCGGCAGGAGACACTGGCCGAGAATGCCGAGCAGATTCGCACCGTCGGTGAAGAACTGTATGAACGCCTGAGCACCTTTGCCGGACACCTCGACAAGCTGGGCAACACGCTGGGGCGCAGTGTTGAGCACTATAATAAAGCCGTAGGTTCCTTCGACAGTCGTATCCTGCCCAGTGCCAAACGGTTTAACGAAATGGGCATTCGTGGCAAAAAGGAAATGCCGGAACCCGCACCGGTAGAGCGTCTGCCGCGTGATGTTCGCGACAGTGAAACGCCGGACGAACCCCCGCGTGAAACCCACTAAAATTGCATCGGCTTACCGCTGGTGCCGGCAACTGACGCAATCGCACTACGAAAACTTCCCGGTTGCCTCGATACTGTTGCCAGCGTGGCAACGCGACCCCATTGCCGCTATTTATGCCTTTGCCCGCAGTGCAGATGATATTGCTGATGAGGGTGATGCCGACGAAACAGAACGCCTGCAACAACTCGACGCCATGAGCACGGCACTACACGCCATCACACAAGGCTCCCCACCGGAACAGCCGGTGTATATCGCTCTGGCCGACACCCTCGAACGCCATGCCCTGCCCATTGAGTTATTCCACGACCTGCTCAGCGCCTTTCGCCAGGATGTCACCTGTAAACGCTACGCGAATTTTGGCGAGCTAATGGACTATTGCCGACGCTCGGCAAACCCGGTCGGACGCTTGTTACTGCATCTTAATGGTCAGGCCAGCGAGAAAAACCTGGCTCGCTCCGACGCCATTTGCAGCGCGCTACAGTTGATTAATTTTTTGCAGGACATCCATCAGGACTACGAAGAAAATAATCGTATCTACCTGCCGCAGGATGAAATGCAAAAATTCACGATCAATGAGGAGGCCATCCGCGAACGGCACAACAGTTTTGAGATGAAAGAACTCATCCGCTTCCAGATACAGCGCACCAGCAAACTGCTACGCGCCGGCAGCCCGCTGGGTATGCAGCTGCGTGGGCGCTTCGGGCTGGAGCTGCGCGCCATTATTCTGGGCGGGGCGCGGGTGCTGGAAAAACTGCACGCGCAGGACGATGTTTTTGCACGCCCCCGGCTTGACCGCCGGGAACATGTCGGCATCCTGTTTTCCGCGCTCCGGCAAGGCTTTTCGCGGCATTGAAGTTGCGCGTTTCACTGAACCGTCAAAGCGGTTAGAATCCACTTCCGATTTCTGAAAAACGGACATCATGTCGCCCGACCGATATTGCCAGGATAAAGCCGCAGCAAGTGGCTCCAGCTTTTATTACAGCTTCCTGTTCCTGCCCCCCGAACAACGCCAGGCTATCACCGCGCTGTACGCTTTTTGCCGTGAGGTCGATGATGTTGTGGATGAATGTTCTGATGTCAGCGTGGCGCGCACCAAGCTGGACTGGTGGCGCAGTGAGATTGAACGTTGCTTTGCGGGCGATCCGACCCACCCGGTTACCTGTGCCCTGCTCGGCCCCATCCAGTCATATAACCTGCCGATGGAATACTTCCAGGAAATCATCGACGGCATGGCGATGGACCTGGATCACACCCGCTATGAGAGCTTTAACGATCTGGCCTTGTACTGTCACCGGGTTGCCGGCGTCGTTGGCCTGTTGTCGGCCGAGATCTTCGGTTACCAGGACCGCAACACGTTGAAGTATGCCGAAACACTCGGTACCGCGTTTCAGCTCACCAATATATTGCGCGATGTGCGCGAAGACGCCGAACGTGGACGCATTTATCTGCCGCTCGATGAACTGCACGAACACCATATCAATCCACACAACCTGCTCAAGCTCACACCCGGTGAGGGGATGCGCGCCCTGTGCCATCAACAGGCGCAACGCGCACACGACTACTATCAACGTGCGATTGATTTTCTACCGGACGCTGATCGTGAAACACAACGCACCGGTCTGATCATGGCGGCGATTTACCGCACACTATTGCGAGAGATCGAGAACGATGATTACCACATCATGGACCACCGTGTTGGACTGACCCCGATACGCAAACTCTGGATCGCCTGGAGCACCGCGCGCCGCGAACGCCGCTGGCAGAAAAAATACCGTAAACAGGTTGTGCATGCCTGAGTCTGCAGAGAAAGATGCACCGGTTGTCATTGTCGGTGGAGGCTGGGCCGGGTTGAGTGTTGCCGTCGAGTTAACCCGGTGCCACGTACCCGTATTACTGCTCGAATCCTCCCGCCAACTCGGCGGGCGCGCGCGCAGCATCCGCTTTGGCGATGCCGTGGTCGACAACGGGCAGCACCTGATGATTGGTGCATACCAGTCACTGCTGACGCTCATGCAGAATATCAATATCGACATCAATGAGGTTTTTCTGCGTGAACCACTGTCACTGAGCAGCTTTTATCACGGCAAGGCCAGTCTGCAATTTCGCACGCCACGCTTACCCGCCCCTTTCCATCTGCTCGCTGCCATCCTGTTCGCCCGCGGGCTGGGCATGAAAGATCAGATTCAGGCACTGCGCTTCGGCCGTCACCTGAAAACGCTGCATCTGTCCGCAGACGAGGACATCAGCGTTCAGGCTTTGTTACACAGCGAACACCAGACACCCGCCATGATCCGTCGGCTGTGGGAACCGCTATGTCTGGCTACGCTTAACACGCCGATTGCCGAAGCCTCGGCACGGATTTTCCTGCGCGTGCTGCAAGATTCTTTTTTGCAAATGAACCAGCACAGTGATCTGCTGTTCAGTCGCGTCGAACTTGGCAACCTGTTACCGGTACCTGCAGCATCCTGGCTGGAAGCACACGACGCACAAACCCGTTTGGGCGAGCGTGTAACGGATCTGGTGCTGGACAATCGCGAAACACTTGCGGTTAAAATCGGTGGCCGGGAACAACCCGCCCGCCACATTGTGCTAGCCACACCGCACATCATCAGCCGCCGCTTGATGTCACATTACCCGTTACTCAAACCCCTGTGTGACAATATTGAACAGCTGGGCAACGAACCAATTGTCACGGTGTACCTGCAATACGCAGAGTCGGTAAGTCTGCCGCAACCGATGATCGGTATAGAAGATGGGCTGTCGCAGTGGCTGTTTGATCGCCGTGTGTGTGGCCAACCCGGCCTGATCTCTGTCGTTATCAGTGCGCGTGGCAAGCACAGTGCGCTGGATAATGCTGCGTTGGGCGAACTTGTTATTGCCGAACTTGCAAAAACCTTCCCCGGTTGGCCGACTCCACACGAGCACCTTGTGGTGCGGGAGAAACGCGCCACTTTCTCCAGCCGTACCGGTATTGATGCCCTGCGCCCGGGCAACCGGACACCGATCAATGGTCTGTGGCTGGCGGGTGACTATACCGACACCGGCCTGCCTGCCACACTCGAAGGCGCCGTGCGTAGTGGTGTAAACTGCGCCTCATCTATTCTGGAAAACCTGCAATGAAAATACCTGACAACTGGAAAGCGCGGAACGACCTGCTGGACAAACGCATTATTCTGATCACCGGTGCTGCAAGCGGCATTGGTGCGGCCACGGCAAAACGCTGTGCTGCGGTCGGCGCAACTATCATCCTGCTGGACAAAACCGTCGCCGGCCTCGAAGCTATCTATGACGCAATCGAATCCGCTGGCGGCGCGCAACCGGCGATTTACCCCATGAATCTGGAAGGTGCCAGTGAAAAGGATTACCTCGAACTTGCTGCCACCATCGAACGTGAGTTTGGTCAGCTCGATGGACTGCTACACAATGCCGCAATGCTCGGTGCGCTGGTACCCATGGCGCACTTTGAATCAGAGCTATGGTACAAGATACTTCAGGTTAACCTGAACGCCCCCTTCATGATGACGCGCGCTTGTCTTGAACTGCTGATGAAAAGCGATGCTGCCTCAGTTGTTTTCAATAGCGACAAGGTCGGGCGCGAAGGCAAAGCCTACTGGGGTGCCTATAGCGTGAGCAAAGCCGGCATCGAAAATCTGATGGAAATTCTGGCCGATGAAATGGAATCCAATACCCGCGTGCGCTTTAACAGCTACGATCCCGGACCGGTCGCCACCGCGTTGCGGGCTATCGCCTACCCGGGTGAAGAACCCGGCAAGGCATCGCTGCCCGAAGATGTTGTCGAACCGCTGTTATACCTGCTCAGCGAAGACAGCAGGGAAAGCACAGGGAAACCCTTCAGTCTGTAAGCGGGTCACTCCATTAATTCGATGTGAACACCCTGCTCTTCCAGCGTATCCGCTCGCGACGAAATATAGCGCTGGAAATTTTCTTGCTTGAGATAAGCCCCCGATAACACATAGTCCAACGCAGACTGGACGTGGAAAGTTCTCAGAAAAGCCTCCGTGCGGAATGCCTCTTTCCCGGAAACATCAAACATCACCATCGTTGGCACATACTGAATATTCAGCGACTTCGCCCATGCACTAGCCGTCGTAGTCTTGCCATTCGGCGTCGTCAGTGGTGTTTTCGCCCACATGTCAAATAATGCGATATCGAATTGCGATAGCAGCTGGCGGCTCTCCTTACGGGCAAGAATGTCCTCGTGCAGTTCATCACAGGCTGCGCAATCCTTCTGCTCGAAAAATACCAGCATCGGTTTGTCGGCATCGCGCTTGTCCAGTGCATAGGGTGGTTTCCGCCAGTCTGGAGACTGGTGCAATTTCCCGATCGCCGCGACAGGTGAACGGGCTTTCCAGAAATCACGGAAGCTGATTTCCTTCTCCTTGCGCTGCCCTACATAGTCGATCACAGCAGTAAACTTGTGTGGCGGATAATAACCATTCAGACGCATTAGCACTTTGCCTTGCCCATCAAGAAACAACAGCGTTGGCGTAAACATCACTTTCAACTCGCTGGAAAAATCCTTTTCCGTGGTTGTCTTTCCGTTCAGGTCTGTCACCTCCAGTGCACCCCACATATTGATCGCAATGACATCGAAATATTTTTGCGTCTTTTCGGAAATGTCGCGCTGGGCAAAATTAGTATCGAGTAATCTGGCGCAATAAGGGCAACCATCCTGATAGAAATACAGCATCACCCGCTTACCGGATTTCTCCGCCTCGACAACATCTTCACGCATGTCGAGAAAGGATGATTTAAACCAGGCCGGCTTTTCGTGATATCCGGGATTCTCGTAATCACTGGTCACTTCAGCCTGAGCAATAAACGGTGCCAGTGACAGGTACAACAGGATTCGAATTCCTTGCTTCATCGATTTCCACCTCAATAGATTACTTACGATCAATATCTTAATAGTGGTCAGTGTCGGGAACTGTTGCAAGCCACAGCAAGCCGGAAAATTGACGCCGCCGGGCGGCAAACCAGCGGCAAACAAATCGTCGATATTTTGACGTAAGGCGGTTGCTGGAAAACCAAAACACGTTTATATAACTGTTATTAAAAGATTTTAGGGCCAACCCTAGGGGGCTGGCACAGAATTCGCATTAGCAAAAGCACACAACGAAAAACCTGGGGACCAGTATGAATAAACTACTGCCACAAACTGCAGATTTTATGAAAAACCCGTTAAAGACGGATGATCGCAGCGTGCTCCAGGAATTAGCGAGCCAGAAAGCGCTGGAAATCACACAGAGCCTTCAAACGACTCTCGATCCCACACGCCTGATTGAGATATTCAGTGCCGAAGTTGGTGCGCTGATTGTGCATCAGGGTGTCCGCTACCGTAATGATGATGTCGAAATCGACCTTAAACTGGGTCGTCAGGCACGTCATGCCTGCACTTATCATCTGAATATTGGTGACGAGCCGCTCGGGAAACTGAGTTTCCGCCGTAACCAGAAATTCACCGATGCTGAAATCGAAGCGCTGGAACAATTGCTATGCAGCCTGCTCTACCCGTTGCGCAACGGCCTGCTATACGAAGATGCCTTGCAGCTCGCGCAGAAAGATCCACTGACCGGTATCTGCAACCGTGCTGCACTCGACGAAATGCTGCAACGTGAACTGAGCCACGCACTGCGCAAGGACGCAGACCTGTCGATGCTGGTGCTGGATATTGATCACTTCAAGAATGTTAACGACCGTTACGGTCATATTGTTGGCGACTGTGCGCTGAAAGCTATCGCCCACATGGTTGATACCTGCAAGCGCGACGGTGATTTATTGTTCCGCTATGGTGGTGAAGAATTCGTGGTGTTGATGCGTGACACCGATCTTGCCGGTGCGCACTTGCTGGCCGAACGTATCCGAAAATACATCGCCAAAACCAGCTACAACTGCTCCGGTGCCGATCTGAACGTCACAGTGAGTATCGGTGTTAGCGAACTGCAACAGCATGACAGCCCGGTCACTATATTTTCCCGTGCTGATCAGGCCTTGTATCGCGCCAAAAAAGATGGCCGCAACAAAGTCTGTATTGCTGACACCAACGAATAAGCGTTTTACCGAGTGACTCCTCTTTATCCCGCTTCGGCGGGATTTTTTTACATGCCGTTCCTGAATTTCTCCAGGCTGGCCGCACCGCTGGCACGAACCGAACCCAGTGCCAGCGCATATTCCCTGAGAACACCCAGGGCGTAGGTAATTCGTTCGCGGAAATAACCATCCGCATCGGCATTGTTCTGACTGGCGTCGTCATTCAGAACGGATTCGACATTGCGAACAATAACCTGCTCAGGGATGTAGCACAGGCGATTGTTCTTGTAGCTGCTCATGCGCAACTCGGCGACCGGGTAAGCACCGCCGTCTGCCGAAGACACTGTAACAATCAACGCCGGCTTGTGCGCCAGCTCACCCTTGCCCCACATGAGGAAAAAATTCTTTAACCCCGATGGCACTTGTCCGTGCCATTCAGGCGCTATCACCACGAAGCCATCGCTGGATGCCAGTTGCTCAGAGATGGGTGACAACCGCGCCTGCCATTCCGGGTTACCTTCCCAGATACTTTCATCCCATAACGGCAGCGGATTTCCTTTCAGAGAATACAACCAGCTCTCGTCACACAGTTTTTTATCCTGCAAAGTCCGTTCAATAAAGCGGGCAACCTTTTCGCTTTGTGAGTCATTTCTGTGACTGCCACTGATAATACTTATTTTCATTTTTTAACTCCGATACAGCTCAACTCGATTTCGCCCATTTTGCTTGGCGTCATACAGCGCCTTGTCCGCACGCTTCACAACATCGGCGGGTTTGTCATCCGGTTTCAGACAATCACAACCTATGCTCACAGTCACTGTACCCAGCGGCTCACCGGTATCGGTACGCTTCAGAGTGCTTTCATGGATTTGTTCACAAATTGTTTCAGCCACTCTCTTCACACCGGCAATAGGCGCGTTCTCGACAATCACCGCAAATTCATCGCCACCGAACCGCGCCACCAGATCCTTGCCCTTGAAGTTTTTCTTTAGTACCGAGGCTACGTATTGAAGTATTTTGTCGCCAATCTGGTGGCCGTGCTTATCGTTGATCTGTTTGAAGTGATCGATGTCTACCATTAATAAACAGATTTTCTTCAACTGCTGCAAACTGTCGTCCAGCGAATCAGCCAGTCTTTCATCAAAAGCCCGGCGGTTGGCAAGGCCGGTTAGTGGATCTTTAATCGCTTCCTGACGAACCCGGTCAAGTTCGGCGCGCAAAACATCAATTTCATCGGCGCGTTCTTTCAGCGCGCCTGCCGACAAGCGACTGGCATCGGCCATATCACTTGTATCCGTTTTCAGCGTGGTCACCAGATTGCGAATCGAACGCAAATCATCTACCGACTCAAGCCGACTGCTACAACTTTGAAGCAGGTTGCTGTACTTGCCAAGATCAAGACCGGTATCGATCACGATCTGAACCACATCGGCAAGCAAGCGACACACCTCGATTTCGATACGCTCCAGCGCTTCGACGCCGGGAGTTGCAACATAACGCAGGAACAACGCTTTGGCCTGGTCTGGCTCGTAAGCCTGCTTACCGGACTGGATCTCGTCCAGAGCATTGACAAGCTCTTCACAGCGTCCGAGTTGATATTCGTACCAGAGCGCGTAATTGACCGGGTTCATGGGAATATTGAGCCGTGTCATCAGCGGGAAGACCAGACGTGCAATTTCCTGAGCCTGCGCTTGATCCTGCTGATATTGCATGAAATTAATCCTTCCTGATGGACGATCTGTAACACGACGGATACATGCGCCGACTGGCGAACATTGAATCAGACAGCGCCTGCAAGATCAACATGCTCTCCAATAAACCGGCGCACACCAATCCGTCCGGAAATCAACCAGCACTGGAATATCCTCCGAACAAGTCAGCACATCCTCGTCAAAGATTTCCTGCGATGTATCAAAAATCAGCATCTGCGGATTGTAACAAATACCACTTTGATGCAGTGTATGTTCACGCAGGCTGAAAATACAGAACTGGACAGGTGGGCCCCATGACAGAAAACCCCAAGACATCGCACCGACCTTTTCCGGCCGACCCGCAACAACGCCGGGAACCCCTTCCCTGGTGCTGCCCGAAGTCCTGCGACGAAGATCCCGATGCACCGGACAAGGTGGATGCCCTGCTCAACAGCCCGAGTTATATACCTGCCGATCAGGATCTCGACTTCCTGCAACAGGATGACACCCGTAGCATCCGCCTTCAGCTCGACTACCTGAAATCGGAACAACTGTTAAAACAGCACGGCATCGAACATACCATTGTCGTATTTGGCAGCACCCGGATCGTAGAACCTGTCGCGGCCCGTCAAAAAGTCGCAAAGCTGCGCGCAGCACTTTCCGACAACCCGAAGGCTGCCGGCCTCAGCAAACGATTGTCCGTTGCGGAACGCATTCTGGATAAAAGTCGTTACTACACCCTTGCGCGTGAGTTCGGCAAACTGGTGGCAACGACGGACGGCCAGGCCGGAAATCCCCACCTTGTTGTCATGACCGGTGGCGGCCCCGGCATTATGGAAGCCGCCAACCGCGGTGCCTACGACGCCGGGGCCAAAACGGTTGGATTGAATATCTCTCTCCCGCATGAACAATACCCGAACCCCTATATCACACCGGAATTGTGCTTCCATTTTCGTTATTTTGCGCTGCGTAAAATGCACTTCCTGCTACGTGCCAGAGCTCTGGTCGCACTGCCCGGTGGCTTCGGCACCTTCGACGAATTATTTGAAACCCTGACCCTGATACAGACCCGCAAGATCAAACCTGTACCGGTAGTGCTCATCGGTGAACAATACTGGCGCCGGGTTCTGGACATTGACTACATGGTAGACGAAGGCGTAATTGATGCGGAGGATCGGGAGTTGTTCTGGTATGCCGAAACCGCTCAGGAAGCCTGGGATGGCATCAGGAGCTGGCATCAGGATAACGGCACATCTCTGTGAACATCCGGACAATAAGGTAATCCCGTTTTTTCTGCTATATACCAGTACAGCGGCACGTAGCATTTGGCGCAAAAAGTCATTTTTTTGTCAGCTCGAGCCTATGCTAATTCTCAGGCGTTTCTCTGTTTTCAGGTTGATTCACATCCCACCCACATTTGGGATCTTGAATTGTTTTATATTAAAATCCATATAAACATAAACTTAATTTATAGACCTACAATTTGTAGTCATTTGTAATTCCAGCAAAAAATTAGACGCTCGTCTGGACTCCAGTCCAATTCTATCTTTAGGCACACAACTTGCTACAACCTTGGTGCGAACCAAACGTTCGCAGACCATTGGGACCCACACAATGTCCCGGTATCCGTCGCTTAGGCAATTATTCAGACAAGCGGAACACTTGCCGGCGACAAAAATTCAAGACGCAGCAACCGTAGCCGCGATAACAGAAAAATCGGCTACCAACGTCTAACTTATGTGGAGAAAGCTCAATGAACTGGTTTGGATCACTGACAATTCGCTTCAAGATTCTGATTATAGCGCTGGTCGCAGTGGTGGGGTTTGCTGCTAACCTGGCATATAACTACACAGTTACTAACAGTAACACCGTGCGCCTTCATCAGGTCAGAAATGTCTACTTCCCAACGCTGGAACGCGTTGACATCAACAAGGTGCGCCTGAACGATATCAAGGTCATCCTTAATGATGCAGTCACCAATACCGAGATCGACGCTCTGGAAGATACCGATGAAATGGCACAGAACATACGTGATGCCTTCAGCGAAATTACCGTCATGGACAGCGAAGTCAGTGGCAACATTAATCGACTCACCACCCAGTTTAACGACTACTACACCTCGGCCCGGTACCTGTCTGCCGGTATGATCGAAGGCACTCTCCTGTCTTCCGACATGAAGGGTGCCGCAGAGAGCATGCGCAAAAACCTGTCTGATTTCGAAACAACCCTCAGTGCATTCCGTGATACCAGCTACGAGCACTTCCACGATACCATCGAAGCGGCCAACGACAGCTCCGAGCAAGCCCTGTACGTCGGCCTGCTCATCAGCATTCTGGTCATTACCGTGGTCGCACTGACCGGCTTTGCGATCAGCGGCATGGTATCGAAAAATATCCTCGGTGTGGTCTCCTCACTGGAAGACATGGCTCAGGGAGATGGCGATCTGACCCAACGCTTGCCGGCTCACGGCAACGACGAAATCGGACAGCTGGTAAATAGCTTCAACAGCTTTGTCGGAAAATTGCAGGGCCTGATTGGTGGGATTGCAGGCTCTATTGCACAGCTTTCTTCTGCCGCCGAAGAAATGTCGGCTGTATCGGCCGAAAGCAACAGTAGCGTCAGCAAACAGCAGTCAGAAACCGAACAGGTTGCCACGGCCATGAACGAAATGACCGCAACCGTTCAGGAAGTGGCACGCAACGCAACCCAGGCTTCTGAGTCCGCACACAATGCCAGCAGTGAAGCCGATGACGGCCGCAGGGTTGTCGATGAAACCATTGCTTCAATCAACGCCCTGGCCGATGAAGTCGAAACCGCCGCCGTTACAATCCAGAAACTGGAAAATGATAGCGAAACCATCGGTAGCGTACTGGATGTTATTCGTGGCATATCCGAGCAAACCAATCTGCTGGCACTCAATGCCGCTATCGAAGCCGCTCGCGCCGGTGAACAGGGGCGCGGGTTCGCCGTGGTTGCAGACGAAGTACGCACCCTGGCAAGCCGGACACAGGAATCGACGCTGGAAATCCAGAGCATGATCGAAAGCTTGCAAACCGGTGCAGCACAGGCCGTAAGCGTCATGGAACAAGGCCGTAATCAGGCCAGGGTCAGTGTCGACAACGCTGCTCGTGCCGGCGAATCGTTACGCGCCATTACCGGTTCAGTCACCACGATCAGTGACATGAATACCCAGATAGCCAGCGCAGCTGAAGAACAAAGCGCGGTAGCTGAAGAAATCGACCGCAACATCACCAACATCCGCCAGCTAGGCGATCAGACTGCCTCGGGGGCAACCCAGACCGCATCATCCAGTCAGGAAATGGCTCAATTGGCAGTACAGCTGCAAACGCTGGTAGGACAGTTCAAGGTATAAAATCCGGGAACATATTCTCACTATTGCACCACACTTGGAATAACGCCGGATAGAAGCCAAACAAGGAGAACGTAAATGGTATCGGCTACATCGACAGCGGTGCGGTTGATGGCTCGATCAAGGTGTTGCTGACGCTACCCTGAAGTCATCTGACGCAAACGCCTTCACCTGTTCGCAATGGAAAAAGGCTTCCCGGTCGGGAAGCCTTTTTCTGTCGGGACAGTCAGATTTTCATCCCCTCACGCACGGCTTGAATAAAACCTTCCCGGTCATTCTGAAGCCAGTCAATAAGTTCTTTCGGAACCCCGGTATCGACGTCGTGCTTCGCACTCCACAACACCATTTCCACCAGCAAGGGTGCAAGATCAAACCCCTTACTGGTCAAACTGTATAACACCCTGCGTTTGTTATCCGGGTCCCGGGCCTTTTCAATTGAGCCTTCGGCTTCCAGTCGCTTGAGACGATCCGCCAACACGTTGGTCGCGATGCCCTCGTCGGATTCAAGAAACTCTCCATAGGTTCTTTTGCCGTGGAACATCAGATCCCGCACCACTAACAAGCTCCATTTGTCCCCAAGCTGATCCAGGGCAAACGTAACCGGGCACTTTGACCGCCGGGCTTTCGCATCGCAAACCATCTTTTACCGCCTCAAAATTAATACTTGCATTATACAAGTAATTATCTATACTGCGTCCACTTGCTTTTTGCAAGCTTTTACACAAGGAGAATATCCAATGAAACTCTATGTCGTTGCCGGCTCAGGAAATTGTCGTAAAGTACAGGCCACCATCAACAAACTGAATATTACCGCAGATCTCGAATATAGGGATCTGATTGAAGGCGAACTGGGAAAACCTGATTTCATTTCAATGAACCCCAACGGACGCGTACCGGTTCTGGTCGACGGGGACTACACTCTGTGGGAATCAAACGCCATTATGCAGTATCTGGCGGACACGGTACCCGACAACACGCTTTATTCCCAGAACCCGCAAACTCGCGCCGACATCAACCGTTGGCAATGCTGGGAGCTGGCTCACTTCAATAATGCACTGGGGATGATTGTTTCTGAAACTGTATTCAAGCCACAGTTTTTTCAAATTGAACCTGACCAGGCCATTATCGGTAGCGCGACTGAATCACTGGACGCCTTCACTCGTATTCTAGAAGATCATCTGGTAGATCGAGACTACGTAGTCGGCAACAACATTACGCTGGCTGATTATTCCATTATCAATATTGAAGGCTTCAAGGATATGATTCCCTTTGACTGGTCTCGCTATCCCCGAGTAAGCGCCTACTTCGAACGTTTAAGAGCTGACCCACACTGGGCAAGTACGGCACCCGAAAGTGCTGAAGTGATTGGGCGCAGACCAAACGCGGCTTGAGAAGATGTACCAGGGATCAGGGCACAGGCGTTGTGCTCTGATCCCGAAATTCGGTCAGGCAGACCGGGTATACTGCGGCAATGACGGTTAACAACTCACGATTACCCGATGTCTTTTATGCGGCGGTGGAACAGGAACTCGGGGGCCACCCGGATGGGGTTCGGGAATATGAACTCATCGGAGCACTGAAGGCCAGAGGGTTCTTTGAGTTCCTGCCTGCACCACCCGCTGAACCGCTTCACCTGTTCCACGCACATTTCCTGTTGTTTCACGCACTGTATACACTCGGGGACAGCCTTGCCCTGTCAAAACAGGGATTGCTGGAAATAGGGCCACTGTGTATTCGTCGCCTGCCCTGGTTCGCGGGAGACACCTCGTTGACAACACCTGATCCACTTCGCGCCTTCTATCTGGACTGGGCAAACCTGGACGACACAACAGAAGATGATGTTTGTCATTTGATTGCGTCGTTCTGGAACCAGCTCGGAAAATTTGAACACCGCGATGAAGCACTGGCCGAGCTGGGCCTTGAAGACCCGGTGGATGATGCAACCATAAAACTCGCCTGGCGACGCCTTGCCATGGAGCATCACCCCGAC
>UOFN01000106.1_pt1 | contig 19681 bp, 18 predicted proteins | sample 1990111 | NCBI WGS metagenome assembly UOFN01 (sample SAMEA4728526, study PRJEB27164) | hydrothermal vent metagenome | biome: marine basaltic hydrothermal vent biome; feature: marine hydrothermal vent; material: mineral | place: Pacific Ocean | collected 2011-06-14/2011-07-23 | depth 1741 m | reverse complement strand
GTGCGTTTGCTGTTGAGTTGTTCCAGTGTTGTGCGCACGCGCTGTTCGGTGTCGGTGGTGCCGAAGAGGACAATACGCAGGCGGTCACTGTCTGGCAGGCCGGTTAGTTTGCAGAGTTGCAGGCAGGCATCGTCGTCAAGATGCTCGGCATTGTCGACCAGTATGACCATGTGCTGGGTGGCATCACTTTGTGCGGCCCAGCGAGCCAGCAATGCTTGCTCGTCATCATCAGGAGACGTGCCGATTGTTTCAGCCAGTTTGGCGGACAGTGGTTCACCCCATTCGCCATCCATGAGGCAAATGGCCCATTGTGGATTGATGTGACCGAGAAATTGTTCCAGCAGACTGCTTTTCCCACTACCCTCCGGGCCACTGACGATGACAATGGATTCGCCGAACTGTACCAGATGTGTCAGCAGATCGAGCCGCTGCATCAACGAACTGCCGGCATAGAAAAATTGTGGGTCGAGATGATTTTCGAACGGGTGGCAGCGTAGCGACCAGGCTTCCAGGTACCCGGGTTTGTCTGCTGCGGCTGGTTCGTTCATGTTTGTGCCTGCATAAATACGACCTGGTAACCCTTTTTTAACTGGGCGTCTCGAATCGACATCATGGCTTGTTCCGCCTGTTCACGATCAGCATAGTGATCCTTGATGGTACGCCCACCGGCACCCTGGTAGCCCCATTCGCGTACCAGCGTCCAACCGTCGATCAGGTCTTCCTGCAAATGCAGGTGATAGAATCTTGGTGGCCCGGCATCGCTGGGTGGTATCTGCATGTAAAGTCGCATGGTGTATCACTGGCCGGCAAGCCGCGCTCAAGTCAGTTCTCCGGGGTTGTAAACCCGGTGGTGCTCGCCGATGGCGTAGCGGTCTGTCATGCCTGCAATATAGTCGGCAACAGCGCGTGCCTGCCCGGTTTCTCCATGCTCTGACTTTAGCCCGGCGACTTTGGTCTGGGCTTCTTCCGGCAAGAGTCGAGGGTCGTCATTGAAAGCCAGGAACAGATCGCGAATAACGCGGGTGGCTTTGGCGCTCATACGATGGACGCGATAGTGACGATAGAGATGATTGCGTAAAAACTGTTTCAGTTCAAGATTACGCTCGCGCATGGAATCGCTGAAGGCAATCAGGGCGTGAGGATGTTTGCGCACGGCTTCGAGATTGGCGGGTTGCGCTTCGGCAAGATGCTGTTTGCTGGTTTCGATCAGATCGACGACCTGGCAGTTGATCAGCCGTCTGACAACCTCGTGGATTACGCGACGCCGGGATAGCGAAGGATACCGTTCCGTGACTTCAAGATATTGCTCGGTAAACAATGGCACCTCCTTTAGCTGTTCGACTTCGATCAGTCCGGAGCGAAGTCCATCATCGACATCATGACTATTATAGGCAATTTCATCAGCCAGGTTGGTGAGTTGTGCTTCCAGGCTGGGTTGACGTTTAAGCAGGAAGCGTTCTCCGATGCCGCCGAGTTCGGCTGCGTTTTTGTTCGAGCAATGTTTGAGGATACCTTCGCGGGTTTCGAATGTCAGGTTCAGGCCGGGGAAGTCTGCGTACTTTTCTTCCAGTTCATCGACCACTCGCAGTGATTGCAGATTGTGCTCGAATCCGCCGTACTGTTTCATGCAGTTGTTGAGGGCATCCTGACCGGCATGGCCGAAAGGTGTGTGACCGAGATCGTGTGCCAGTGCGACGGCTTCGGTCAGGTCCTCGTTCAATTGCAGTGCCCGCGAAATGGAACGGGCGATCTGCGCAACTTCAATGGAATGCGTCAGGCGTGTCCGAAACAGGTCGCCTTCATGGTTGACGAAGACCTGGGTTTTATATTCGAGGCGGCGGAAGGCAGCGGCATGGATAATACGGTCGCGGTCGCGCTGGTACTCACTGCGATAGTTTGGTGGTGGTTCGGTGTGGCGGCGGCCACCGGACACGGCGTCACTAACGGCATAGGGCGACAGGCTGTTCATGAGCCGGTCAGCGGCAGGTTTTGATCGAGTGTTTCAGCCAATCGTTCGGCATTATAATCAGCCGTAATTTTTGCGGCACCAATGGCGTCGAGAAGTATCAGGCGCAAGCCGTCATCCAGTGCTTTCTTGTCAACTGCCATCAGTTCCATAAAACGTTCTCGGTTGATCTCATCAGGTGGGTCGGTTGGCAGTCGGGCTTTTATGAGCAGAGCACGAATGCGCGTAACGTCAGCTGTGCTTATCCAGCCATGGCGTGCGGAAAGATCGGCAGCCATGGCCATGCCGGTAGCCACGGCCTCACCGTGTAACCAGTTGCCGTATCCCATGCCGGTTTCGATAGCGTGCCCGAAAGTATGTCCAAGATTCAGCAGAGCCCGCTTGCCGCTCTCTCTTTCGTCAGCTGCGACAATTTCTGCCTTGCAGCGACAGGATCTTTCGATGGCATAGACCAGTGCATCGGTGTCACGCTCCAGCAGCTGTGGCAGTTTAACTTCCAGCCAGTCAAAGAACTCGCGATCCTCAATCAGGCCGTACTTGATAACTTCTGCCATACCCGCAGACAGTTGGCGGTCATCCAGTGTGTTGAGTGTATTGGTGTCCGCAACAACCAGGCGAGGCTGATGGAAGGCACCAATCATATTTTTGCCGAGTGGGTGATTGACGCCGGTTTTCCCGCCGACAGATGAATCCACCTGCGCAAGCAGCGTGGTAGGAATCTGGATAAAGTCCACGCCACGCTGGTAGCTTGCAGCGGCAAAACCGACCATGTCGCCGACTACGCCACCGCCCAGCGCAACCAGACAACAGGAGCGGTTGAAACGTTTTTCCAGCAGCGCATCAAAAATACGGGTGAGGACATCGAGCGTTTTGTATTGCTCACCATCCGGCAGGATCAACTGCTCGAGCCGGTAATCCTGCAGCGCGGTGCAGACGCTATCCATATAAAGGGGGGCTACGGTGTCGTTACTGATCACCATCACCTGTCGCCCGCGAATAGCGGGTGCGTAAAGCGCAGATTGCGAAATCAGGTCCGGGCCGATATGAATCGGGTAGCTGCGTTCACCAAGCTCGAGTTGCAGGATTTTTTCTATCATGGCTCAAGGATAAGGGGGTAACTGGCTTTCCTCAACAAAGCGGGAGATTTTTTGTACGACATCACGCACCTTGCAGCCATCGGTTTCGATAATAATATCGGCAATTTCACGGTAAAGCGGGTCTCGTTCGGCGAGTAGCTGCTCCAGTTTTTCGCGCGGATTTTCGGTTTGCAACAGCGGGCGGTTGCGGTCACGTGCGGTCCGTTGCAGCTGTTGATTCACGGAAGTTTGTAGATAAACGACATTTCCACGGGAACTCAGGTTATGGCGGTTTTGTGGGTCAAGAACGGCCCCACCGCCAGTGGCCAGTACGATGCCGGATCTTGTTGACAGCTCATCAATGACTTCCTGTTCACGCTTTCTGAAGCCGGATTCACCTTCTAATTCAAAGATTAACGGAATATCTACGCCGGTTCTGGCCTCAATTTCCCGGTCACTGTCGATGAATTGAATGTTCAGCGCCCGTGCCAACTGACGACCGATGGTGGATTTGCCGGCACCCATGGGTCCGACCAAAAAAAAACTGCCCGGCATTTTCATGCCGGGCAGATATGCCAGAAATTCAGGCTGTGTACAAGTCGTGTGTTTAGAGGCTTGCGCCTTGCTTGATGATTTTCGGCGTTACGAAGATGAGCATTTCGCTCTTTTCGTTGAGAGTACGCTCGGTCCGGAACATCCAGCCGACACCAGGTAATTCACCAAAGAAGGGCACCCGCTCCGCTTCCTTGCCGCGTTCCTGCTCGTAGATACCGCCCAGGACCAGGGTTTCGCCGTTATCGACCAGAACACGGGTCTGTATGCGACGGGTGTCGATACTCGGGACACCTGCGAAGATCGTTCCAACGCTGTCCTTGTTAACCCGGAGATCCATAATGATGCGGTCATCCGGTGTGATCTGCGGAGTGACCTTCAGCTGCAAGACGGCCTCTTTGAAGGCAATCGAGGTGGCACCACTGGAAGAGGCCCGCTGGTAGGGAATTTCAACACCCTGCTGAATGAAGGCTTCCTGCTGGTTCGAGGTGATGACTCGCGGGCTGGAGATTACTTCGCCGCGATCTTCAAGCTGCATGGCACTCAGTTCCAGAGCCAACAAGTTGCTACCGATTTTGCCCAGCGCAATTCCAAGTGCTCCGGACGGGTTAGAGACAGGCAGGTCGACCAGCAAGCCTTCCAGATTCTCGCCACTGCCGGTACCGTTAACTTCGAAGCCGGTAACGGTATCAGCATAGTTGACATCACCGGGCTGTTTGCCACCTACTACGAACAGGGTTTCGTTATCGCGTCCGACACTATTGTGGCTCAGCCCGAACCGGACACCCAGTTCGCGTGCAAAGTCATTGTTGGCCAGTACGATACGTGATTCGATCAGGACCTGCCGTACCGGAATGTCCAGTCGTGACACGAGGCGACGAACCTGTTGCAGTTTGTCGGAGGTATCCAGGACGAGCAATGTATTGGTGCGCTCATCGACAGACACCTTGCCGCGTTCAGACAGCTGTGAACTGTCTTCATTGCTCAGTAACTCGGACAGATCCACAGCTTTGGCGTAGTTGACCTGAATAAGATCAGAATACAGCGGTGCCAGTTCTTCGATCTGCTTGAGTGATTCGAGTTCAAGTTTTTCGCGAGCAGCGATTTCCTCTCCCGGGGCAATCAGAATAACATTGCCATTTTCGCGCTTGGCAAGGCCCTTGGTTTTCAGCACGATATCCAATGCCTGATCCCAGGGAACATTCTGCATGCGCAGGCTCAGATTGCCGGTCACAGAATCACTGACCACGATGTTCTGGCCGGTGAAGTCAGACAACAACTGGAGCACCGAGCGAACTTCGATATCCTGGAAGTTCAGTGACAGACGCTCGCCGGTATAACCGAACTTGTCTTTCTGCAGCTGCTCTTTTTCTTCCTTGGTAATTTTGCGTATTTCAACTGTAAACTGGTTGTCACTCTGATAGGCGAGGTGTTCGTATTCGCCGATCGGTGTAATTTCCATGCGAACCTTGTCACCCCTGCGTTCGGTGTCCACCAGTTTGACCGGTGTGGCGAAATCAGTGACATCGAGACGACGTTCCAGTTCTTCCGGCAGGGTAGCGCCGCTGAACTCGAGGATTATCTTGCCGGATTCCTGTCGCATATCAACAGGAATGGACGGATCGGAGAGGCTTACCACAATGCGGCCTTCTCCCTGTTCGCCACGACGGAAATCCACTCCGGTGACAGACGGTTCTATGCTGGCTGCCGGTGCCTGATCACCCGTGGTCGCTGAGGCGGAAGTGACAGGTGACGATGAGGCAATGCGCTGGCCCTGGTTTCCGAGGACAACAATAATTTTGTTTCCATCGACACGTGTTTCGTAGGGAACCATCTCAAACAGGTTGAGTACGATACGAGTACGCCCCTTGACCTCGACGGCAGTAACACTTTTAGCCGGGCCGATTCCAATGGGTTGTGAACGTTTGGCAAGTTCACTTCGGGTTGCCGGCAAGTCAAACGCAATGCGCGCCGGGTTGTCGATGGTAAAGCTGGCCGGGTTTGATACTGACTGACCTAGCTCGAAAGTGATTTGTACCTGGTTGCCCGGAAGCCCCGCAAAGCTTATTTCCTTAAGCGTGTTGAGCTGAGGTGCATCGGCGTAGGCAGGTTGCAGGAAGGTGGCCAGCAGCATCATGCCCAGTGCCAGCAGCTTGTTTAATGCCCTGAATGGTGGCCACGTTGTACTCTGCGCGGGATCCTTCCACAGTGTTTTAGTTGCGTTCATCGTTTTTATCTCCAATTTACTCGCTGAGTGCCAGTGAGGCCTGGCGTTCTACCCATCCCCCGAGGCCATCCGATACGATCTCGGTGACTTCCACTTCGGATTCTGTGATGCTGACTATCTTGCCGTGATTCTGGCCCATATAGTTGCCGGGTTTAACACGGTGTATGGTGCTGTCGCTCATTCGTACAAGAGCCCAGGAGTCTTGCTGGCGGCCGAGTGTTCCGACCATCCGCAGGCCATCCAGTGGCTCGGATTCAAGCGGTTCGCGCGGACGACTGAAGTCCGGGGAAATTCCACCGTTTGATGCCTGTGCGACCTGTGATCTTGGCGTCGAGTAGCTGGGTGGTGTGAACGGGTCACGTGTATCCATAGCTTGATAAAGATGCGTTTCAAATGGCGAGAACTCAGGTAAGGGTTCAACACGCGCGTGTTGCCGGGACTTGACGCTGTCCACGTAGCTGCGCAGGTCTTCGGTGTTGTTTCCGGCACAGGCTACAAGGCTGCCAGCCAGCAGGCCAGCAGTGGCGATGCGCACCAGCGCGCTGCATTTTTCCAGTGGGCTGTGGTTCATTGGTCGCCTCCTTCTTCATCCATGTAGCGATAGGTTTTCGCAAGGATATCCATGGTCAGTAGACCTTCCTGGTTGTCCTTAATGTTAACGTCGTGAACGGTTACGATACGCGGTAGCGCGGCAACGCCACTGACGAATTCGCCAAATTCGTGGTAGTTGCCCTTTACGCGGATACTGATCGGGAGTTCAGCATAAAACTCTCTGGGCACCTCAGCCTGAGGTTTGAATAGCTCGAATTCCAGGCCAGCAGCGAGACCGGTCTGGGAAATATCAACCAGTAGTTCGGCAACCTCGGTACGGTCAGGAAGTTGACGTAGCATTGCGCCGAATGATTCACGCATTTCAGCCAGCTGTTGCTCATAGGCTTCCAGGTTTGCCGCTTTCTGGGCACGGTTTTCAAACGTTCTGCGAAGCTCGACTTCCTTGCGTTCGGATTTTTCCAGCTGAGCGCGCTGATCCTTGATATCCAGCCAGTAGCCGGCACCAAGAACGCCAACAAACACCAGCGTAATAACGAAAGCCCTTGCTGGCAACGGCCAGTTGGCGATGTTGCTCAGGTCGAGTTCATTGAGGTCTGCAAGATCCATTAGCCGTTCTCCTCGTCCGTGTTTTCAGACGGAGCAACCTGATTGGCACGCAGCACGAAGGTTGCGGTCCGCCGGTTATCCTCTTCCTTGGTTTCGATAACATCCAGACGTGGTTTGCCAATCCACTCTGAGTTATCGATGTTACGCATATAGGCAGACACTCTTGCGTTGGACTGTGCGACGCCAACCAGGGTCAGGGCGGAACCCTTCTGAGAGATCGTACTCAGGAAAACGCCGTCCGGCATGGTGTATACCAGCTCGTCCATCAGGTGAACGCTCTGCGGGCGGCTGTGCTGCAATTGCTGGATAATATCCATTCGTGCGAGCAGATCCGCCTTGGTCTTTTCAAGGTTCTTGATCGTGGCAATTTTTTCGTCGAGCGCAGAAATTTCAGTCTGAAGATATTTGTTCCGGTTATTCTGCTGGTCAATGAGGCCGTTCATTTGCATGTGCGTCAGCAGGATGAGTAGCGCACCGACAATAGCGGTGCCGGCACCGACAACAGCAAACTGCTGCTGTTGCTCTTTACGAAGTTCTTCGCGCCAGGGAAGTAGATTGATATGTGCCATTAGTCGAAACTCCTCAGTGCGAGCCCGCAGGCGATTAGCAGTGACGGTGCATCGTTACTCAATGACTGTGGCTTAACGCGAGAGGAAAGTGACATGGATGCGAACGGGTTGGCGATCAGTGTTTCGACGCCGAGGCGTTCCTGCAACAGATCGGTCATGCCGGGTATCGAGGCGCTACCGCCTGCGAGGATGATCTGGTCGACACTGTTGTACTGACTGGAGCCGAAGAAAAACTGCAAGGAACGGCTGACTTGCTGGCACATGGCTTCCTTGAAAGGTTCCAGTACTTCGGGCTCGTAATTTTCCGGCAATCCACCCTGTCGTTTGGCCATGCCGGCTTCTTCGAAGGACAGACCGTAGCGGCGCATGATTTCTTCGGTGAGTTGCTTGCCACCAAAGACCTGGTCGCGGGTATAGATAAGCTTCGTATCGTGGAGCACGTTGAGCGTAGTCATTGTGGAGCCAACATCAATAACAGCGACAGACTTGTCAGCGCCGTTATCAGGTACTTGATCCAGCAGTAGCTGGAAGGCATTTTCGGTGGCATAAGCCTCGACGTCGACAACCTTGATGTCCAGCCCACCGTGTTCAACGGCTGCGGTGCGCATATCGACGGTCTCTGTTCGGCAAGCGGCCAGCAGTACATCGACAGTATCCGGGTTGCTGTCCGATGCGCCCAGAACTTCGAAGTCCAGGCTCACTTCCTCAAGCGGATAAGGAACATACTGGTCGGCCTCCATTTCGATCTGGCTGTGCAAATCGTCATCCGACAGATTGTTGGGCATCGGGATCACCTTGGTGATGACCGATGACCCGGCAACAGCGACTGCGGCATTCCGGGTGTGAGCTCCGGCGCGCTTCATCGCTCGTCGTACGGCCTCGCCCACCGCTTCCACGTCGGTGATATTCTTTTCGACGACAGAATTGGGTGGTAAAGGCTCTACCGCGTAGCTTTCAACGCGGTAGCGGTTACCATTTCGGCTGAGTTCAAGTAGCTTTACCGCCGAGGAACTGATGTCCAACCCGACGACAGGAGGTTTTTTCCGTGTAAACAGTTGCGCGATCTGCACCGTTATTTCCCTTTAAATTCACCGCTATTGCAGTGTATTGATACGGTTATGGATTAGAGAGCAACAACAAATCGTTGTCAATTAAGTGCTCTTTATCCTCTTTGGTTCGATTCAGAGTATCGGACGCTTTATACTGAAGTTTAGGTTTCCTTATGATTTTAATTTTGAACACGGTCACATCCCGCCAAATTTATGACACTTTCTAGCCGTTTTTTTCGATTTTTGCTGGCTTCAACGCTCGCTCTGTCGGTTGCAGCGTTCATCACATTGGTCGCCGCATACTTCTATATAGCACCCCAGCTACCTCCCATTGAGCGGCTGAAGGATGTTCAACTCCAGGTTCCGTTACGCGTGTATGCCCGGAGCGGTGAGTTGATGGCCGAGTTCGGTGAGCAGCACCGTGAACCAGTCAGTTACGGTGATTTGCCTCAAGCCATGATCGACGCCATTTTGGCAACTGAGGACGATCGCTTTTTCCAACATCCCGGCGTTGACTATCAGGGTCTGATTCGCGCCGTGGTCAAGTTGATCATTACTGGTGAAAAGCGGCAGGGCGGTAGCACTATAACGATGCAGGTGGCGAGGAACTTCTTCCTTAGTCGCGAAAAAACCTATCTGCGCAAAGTCACAGAAATTTTTCTGGCGCTGAAGATCGAGCGATACCTGACCAAGGAAGAGATACTGGAACTGTACCTGAACAAAATTTACTTCGGTCACCGCGCCTACGGCATCGGGGCGGCGGCAAGGGTTTACTACGGAGCAGATATTAATCAGCTCACGATCCCCCAGATTGCCATGATTGCCGGCCTGCCAAAGGCACCTTCGGCAAATAATCCTGTGAGTAATCCCAAACGCGCGCTGCAGCGCCGTAACTACGTGCTGGGGCGCATGTATTCACTGGGATTTCTCGATACCGATACTTACAGGGAATCGCTGAATGAGCCGGATGACGCGAGCTTGCACAAGGCATCAATTGAGCTGGAGGCCTCCTGGGTTGCGGAAATGGTGCGCAGCCATATGCGTGAGACTTATGGCGATGAGGCCTACACCGCCGGTTACAACGTCTACACAACCATTGATGCAACGCGGCAGCAAGCCGCCAATGCGGCCGTTCTGAAAAACTTGCTGGACTACGATCAGCGACATGGATATCGCGGCGTAGTCCGTCATATCGAGCTTCCCGAAGAGTTTGATGAAGAGCTGTTGATTGGCGAGCTGAAGAACGTACGACCTTATGGAGGATTGAGTCCTGCACTGGTGGTTGCCATCGAAGAACAGATTGTTCGGTTGAACTTGCGTGATGGCAGTCCGGCTGAAATTGATCTGGAAGGTCTGACATGGGCCAGGCGCTATATCACTGTGAACCAGCGTGGTCCGAAGATAAAAACGGTCGAAGAAGTGTTGAAACGCGGCGATATTGTCTACATTCAAGCGCTGCCAGAAGGACGTTGGCAACTCGCTCAGTTACCGAATGTAACGGGTGCACTGGTCTCTGTCAGGCCGCAGGACGGCGCAATACAGGCGCTGGTCGGAGGGTTTGATTTCTATTTCAGTAAATTTAATCGCGCAGTCCAGGCGCAACGCCAGCCCGGTTCAAGTTTCAAGCCTTTTATCTATTCTGCGGCCTTGAACAAAGGCTACACGGTGGCCAGTCTGTTCAACGATGCACCGGTGGTGTTTGATGATCCGTCGCTGGAAACAACCTGGCGACCTGAAAATTACAGCGGCAAATTTTACGGTCCAACGCGAATGCGCGAAGCGCTGACACGTTCGCGCAATCTGGTGTCCATACGTCTGCTGCGCGCTATCGGTGCGCGCTATGCCTCGCGTTATGTACAACGTTTTGGTTTCCGCCAGGACCAGGTGCCTAAAGATTTGTCACTGGCGTTGGGTAGCGGGACCGCTACACCTTTGGAAATGGCACGTGCTTACAGCGTGTGGGCAAATGGTGGTTTTTACACCGAGCCGTATTTCATTGAGGAAATACGTAGTGCTAACAACGAGGTATTGTTTCGCGCTAATCCGGCTATAGCCTGCGATGATTGTGAAGCGGAATCAGACGAAGCCGGGCTCGATGAGAATACCGATGTAGCGGATGCGCCTCTGGAAGTGGTTGAGGAGGTTGTTGAGGAAAAAAGCACGACGCAAAGTAGTGAAATCGAGCTGATAGAAGAAGAAATACTGGAACCCGTCTACGCAGAACGGGTCGTTGATGCTGCCAATGTATATCTGATGTCGTCCATGATGCGGGGTGTCGTTCGCCGTGGAACCGGTCGTCGTGCCATGGCATTGGGCCGCAAGGATCTTGCGGGCAAGACCGGCACTACGAATGACCAGCGTGATGCCTGGTTCTGTGGCTTCAATGCTCAACTGGTGACCACCGTGTGGGTTGGCTATGACCGCGTACAGCCCTTGGGTAATGGAGAAACCGGAAGCCGTGCCGCGTTACCGATGTGGGTGGGGTATATGGGTGAAGCACTAAAAGGGATGCCAGAGTCGGTGCTGCCACAGCCTCCCGGGCTGGTCTCGATACGTATCGACCCTGAAACGGGTCTGCGTATGCCACCAGGCCGAAGTGGCGGAATTTTCGAAATCTTCCGTCCCGAGTACGCGCCCAGCCAGTACAGTCAGCCGGAGACCAGCGGTGAGTCTGGCGAGTCGACTGATACAACCATTGAGCCACTGTTCTGACATGACAAAGGCTTCGGGCAAGAGCATGCAGATGCGCGTGCGCATTGCGCAGGAAGCCGCTCGACTAATGGCGGAACAGGGTATTGCAGATTTTTACGTCGCCAAGCGCAAGGCGGCGCGACATCTCGGCGCACCGGATACACGCAATATGCCTCGCAATGCCGAAGTAGAAGAGGCACTGGCGTCTTATCAGCAGTTATTTCATGCCGGCGAGCAGGCCGAACATTTGAGTGGTTTGCGAATCAGTGCGACACAGGCGATGCGCTTTCTGACAGATTTCAGCCCCAGGCTGGTGGGCTCCGTGCTTACCGGTACTGCCGGACCACACTCTGACATCAACCTGCATTTATTTGCCAACACAGCCGAGCAGGTTGCCATGTTTCTCATGGATCAGAACATCCCGTATGACAGCAGGCTAAAACGTTTCAGGCTGGGAGGGGATGAAACAGAGGAGTTTCCGGTTTTTGGTTTTCGTGCCGGAGATCACGCAGTGGAACTGACGGTGTTTCCTGATGAGGGACGCCGTGAGTCACCGCGCAGCCCGGTAGACGGAAAACCCATGCGTCGTGCATCGCTCCAGGACGTTGAGCTTCTATTGGGCGAAGAAGGCCAGACAACGTGACGCAGGAGCAGGAATAACACCATGAAAATTGGCACACCGTTATCAGAGAACGCAACACGGGTGATGTTGCTGGGCAGTGGTGAGTTGGGGAAAGAAGTGATCATTGCTCTACAGCGCCTTGGTGTAGAAGTGATTGCCGTGGATCGTTACGCCAATGCACCGGGGCATCAGCTCGCTCACCGGGCGCACGTTATCGATATGTCCGATGGTGTTGCACTGCGCGCATTAATCGAAAGTGAACAGCCCCACATTATCGTGCCTGAAATAGAAGCTATCGCTACTGACACGTTAGCGGAGATTGAGCGCGACGAGTTGGCGCAAGTGATTCCGACAGCGCGCGCCATACAGCTGACCATGAATCGTGAAGGTATACGCCGGCTGGCTGCTGAAGAGCTGGGGATTCCAACGTCTGCGTATGCGTTTGCGGAAAGTCTCGATGAACTTACAGCCGCGATTGATGGCGGAATCGGTTATCCATGCATCATAAAACCAGTGATGTCTTCGTCGGGGAAAGGGCAGTCACTGGTTGAGAATGCGCCACAGTTAGCGGATGCCTGGGCCTATGCAAAATCCGGGGGGCGTGTGGATCGCGGACGCGTGATTGTTGAATCGCTGGTGCATTTTGACTACGAGATCACCTTGCTGACCGTGCGCGCTGTCGGCGCATCGGGCGAGATAGAGACAAGCTTCTGTGCACCGGTCGGCCATATCCAGAAGCAGGGGGATTATGTCGAGAGCTGGCAACCCCAGTTAATGAGCGATGCGGCACTGGCTCGCTCCCGGGAAATCGCTCGTGCCGTCACAGACAAGCTTGGAGGTTGCGGGTTGTTTGGCGTGGAACTGTTTATTGCCGGTGACGATGTCTGGTTCAGCGAAGTCAGTCCACGGCCTCACGATACCGGCATGGTGACAATGACAACACAATGGCAGAACGAATTTGAATTACACGCACGCGCTATTCTTGGTTTGCCGGTTGATACGGCGCTGCGTAATCCTGGTGCCAGCGCCGTTATTTATGGCGCAATGGAAGAAAAGGGCATTGCTTTCGACGGCCTTGAGCAGGCGCTTGCTGTGCCGGGTAGCGAGTTGCGACTGTTTGGTAAACCCGAAGCGTTTCTGCGGCGACGGATGGGTGTGGCACTGGCGCGTGGCGACACAGTGGAAGAGGCGCGCGATCGTGCGATGAAGGCGGCGGGATGCGTAAAGCCGCTGGCACCTTAATGCATCTTAATACGTTATGGCATGCTGTTACGATGCGGTGCCGGCTTGTAGTGTTTCGGAAAATCACAACGCGCAACCCCTGAGTCGATAGCCGCCTGCGCCACAGCCGGTGGCACAAAATCCATCAAACGGGGGTCGAACGGCGTCGGGATAATATAGTCTGGCCCAAACTCCAGATGCTCTTTACGATAGGCTTGGAGAATCTCTTCCGGCACGGGTTCGTGGGTCAGTGCGCGCAATCCTTCGACGGCGGCGACCTGCATGGCTTCATTAATAGCGCTTGCGCGCACATCAAGTGCCCCGCGAAAAATAAACGGAAAGCCCAAAACATTATTGACCTGATTCGGATAGTCACTGCGCCCGGTCGCCATGATAACGTCGTCGCGAACCTTGTGCGCCAGTGCCGGGCTGATTTCCGGGTCGGGGTTGGACAAGGCAAATACGACAGGTTGTTTGGCCATGCTGGCAAGCATGTCTTCGCTGACAAGATCGGGACCGGAGACGCCGATGAAAACATCTGCATCGCGCATGGCATCAGCGAGCGTCACCCGCTCGGTATCGACGGCAAATTCCTGTTTATAGCAATTGAGGTCTTCGCGTGAGGTTCGAATAACACCTTTGCGATCGATCATGAAGATATTCGCTGCATTGGCACCAAGTGCCTTGAGCAAGCGCATGGAGGCGATGCCGGCCGCACCGGCACCCAGACATACAATGCGTGCATCGCCAAGCGCCTTGCCCTTGATCTCCAGCGCGTTGAGCAGGCCCGCGCAGATAATAATGGCGGTGCCATGCTGGTCATCGTGGAACACCGGAATATTCAGGCGCTCGATCAACGCCTGCTCGATTTCAAAACAACGCGGTGCGGCAATGTCTTCAAGGTTGATACCGCCAAAGCCACCGGCGATGCGCGCAACCGTATCGATAAAATCATCAGTGCTGTCTGACTCAACTTCGATATCGTAAACATCAATATCAGCAAATCGTTTAAACAGTACAGCTTTGCCCTCCATAACCGGCTTCCCGGCCAGTGCGCCTACATTGCCGAGGCCCAGCACTGCCGTACCATCGGTGATGACAGCAACCAGATTTCCCTTGCTGGTATATCGATAGGCATCATCAGGATTGGCCTCGATCGCACGTACAGGCTCAGCAACGCCGGGCGTGTAGGCCAGCGACAGTTCCTGCTGGGTGGTGCAGGGTTTGGTGACATGTGTGGCGACTTTCCCGGGCGTGGGGAATTCGTGATAGTCGAGCGCCTGTTTTTTCAGATCATCGAACATGAGTGCGGGTCGGCCTGTGTGAGTATCTGGCGCAGCATGATAGCAAGCTTGCGGCTTGCCGGGTGGCTAGTGGACGATTTTCATTTTTTTACCAGGCACGGGTTCGCCATTCGGGTAGAGATCATTCAGCAGCCGCAGTTGAGCTTCGGCATGTTTTGGAATCGAAGAGCGGCGCGCCAGCGTGGCAAAGCGGGTACCGGCTTTTACGGTGCGCACCTCGATATGCAAGCCGCGGGCGAGCTTTTTCTCTTCTGGCGATAGTTTGTGATAGCTGCGTGCAATTTGCAGGAATGCCTTGTCATAGCGATTCAGCTCGTCATTCTTGCGCGTCAGACCGACAAACAGGAATGCCTGACCCCCGTCATAAACCACGACCAGACGTGCTGTACGCTTGCCGGATTTCGTGTTGAGTTGGGTGGTTGCGCTGTAGGCCTGTCGCCCGGCAATGGTCAGATTGCGTCCATTGCGAACCTTTTTAAAGTTTTCTTGCAAGTACTGAAGTGTCGAAAGGTTGCCTTTTATTTTTTCCACGCGAACTTCGAGATAGGCTTTTTGCTGTGGTGAAACGGCTGTCAGGCGGTCTGGCCGATTTTCAATCGTCCAGTCGCTTGGGAAGTTCAAACCAAAATCCAGCGGTTTGTGCAGGAAACGTCCTTTCAGCACGATGCCGTCGGCGGCGCTGTCGCCGAACGCCAGTCCATCGAAATAGCTCAGAAACTCGCCGCGGGCAATGCGAGGTGTACCACGGACTTTCAGCTGATTTGCCTCGTTGACGACTTCTTGCAAGCGCTGGTCATTTCTTGGGTGTGTGGCGAACACTCCGTGATAGGCTCGCGGCTCGCGGCCTTCTTCCCTGGCGCGCTGTTTTTCAAACAGCTCCTGGTTTTTGAGTACCCCGATCACGCCGATCATCGCCTGTGGGTCGTAACCGGCGCGTGCCAGATAGCGTGCGCCGAGTCGATCACTTTCCAGCTCGTATTCACGCCCATAGCCGCTAAGTACGGCCTTGCCCAGCACGTTGAACAAGTCACCACTGCCCTGCACGCCGGTTGCGGCCTGAAGAATGGCGCCAGCCAGCCCGGTGACGGTAGAGGCGCTTTGCCGGCGTACCGAATGGCGTGCCGTTACATGGCCGATCTCGTGCCCCAGCACAGCGGCAAGCTCAGCCTCCGAGTTGAGGTAGGCCAGTAAGCCGCGGTTGATATAAATGTAGCCACCCGGCAGGGCGAAGGCGTTAACCTGAGGATTGTCCAGCAGCGTAAAACGAAATTTCAGGTTCGGTCTGTCACTGGAACGCGCCATCCGTTGGCCGACCTGCTCGACGTAAGCGGCCAGCTTGCGGTTTTCGTAAAGCGGCATCTCTTTGAGAATTTGTTGGTGGTATTTGCGCCCGAGGCGAATCTCCTCGGCTTCTGACATGAGTACGAAATCTTGACTGCCAGAGACAGGGTTGGTTGCACAGCCCGTCAGGCTGACCAGCAACGGAATGAGTAACAGGAAGTGGTTCAGAAATCGGCGATGGCGAAGGGCTATTGGTCTCATGGTTGAATCATACTACCAGCCCGTGATCAGTTGGCAGGGGCTTTCGTCAGGGTTAGCGTAGCCGGGTGATGAACGTTGACGCGTAACTTGCCGCGAGTTTGGTATAGCCAGCCGCGCACTTCCAGTTGGCGGCCTTTCCAGTCCGGTCCAGGCAGTTTTTTGAACCAGTGGCGGTCGGAATCCACTAACTTAAGCGTGAGCCGGTTATCCAACTCTATCCAGGTCGCACCACCGCCATGATTTATGCGCGTGACCTGACCCAGTACGCGCTGGAAGCCCGTATCGCGAAGCGTCAGCTTGCCCGCTTTGCGTGCCTTCCAGGCCGGGTTACCCCAGACGCCGCGTTTTGTCTTGCGGGCATTGACTTCTGCAGCTTGATAACACTCCAGATAGCGGATGTTTGGCGTAATGGCGATGTGCCAACCCAGTCCTTCCGCGAGCAGCTGTTCGGTCAGATTCCGGTTGTTGGTACTCCAGATATTGGCCAGATAGCGGCCGTAACGATCTTTACGTTGTTCGCCGTAGAGCAAGCGGACACGGTTTTTGCTGGTGAACAGCAATTGGCGTAACCGGTCACGTGCGCGAATCGACAGCGGCTCATTGGGCTTGTCTTTCCGTGCCAGCTCCGGCGTATTGATGCCAATCACGCGGATTTTCCGGTCGTTATCGAGCACCAGTGTGTCGCCATCGTGGACGTAACGGACATGGGCCGTTTCGGTTTTTGCCGGTGGCCCACAGTCCAGTGCCAGCGCGCTTGCCGACCATGCGCTGCACGCAAGCACAAAAAAGGCGCCCGCAGGCGCCTTTTTCAATGAACACCGCATGCGGAAGCTCAGGATTTCTTCATGCCGTACTTGCGACGGAAACGATCAACACGGCCGCCGGTATCCAGCATCTTCTGCTTGCCGGTGTAGAACGGGTGGCACTTGGAGCAGACTTCGATGCTCAGATCCTTGCCGACCGTGGAGCGAGTCTGGAAGCTGTTACCACAGCTACAGCTTACTTTGATGTCGTCATATGCCGGATGGATGTCTGCTTTCATGGTGCTCTACCTCTAAACCTGGCGGCGTATCCCGATCAACTGCGGGGCGCCTGCCGAAAGGCCGCGAATAATACGGTAATCAGGGAATGCAGACAAGCCCCGCCGGATCAGGCTCCCGGGCGGGGAGCGTCAAATGCCAGAATGTCGGCATTTGGCAGCGGAGCAGGATTTTCTATGCTCATACGATCCAGCGCATCTTTCAGGCCACCGGGGCCAGTTAGCGAGTCCCACATCATTTCGCTCAGCTTGATGCAGGCGGCCATGGGGGATTTGGTGCGGTCGCGCACTTGATCAATTTTCCACTGAAGGCAGCGCATCCGCTGTTGCTTGTGCTCAGGCATGCGCGCTATCAGCGCATCAATGGCCTGTTTGCGGCGTGCTTCAAAAGCCTCCGGGTCTGACTGTGCAAGTTCTGCCCAGTCATCAAATTCGATAAGCGGCTTGTGATCTTCGGCCTGTCTGGTTTGTGGTTTTTGCATTCCTGACCTCCAACGGGCTTTTCTCTGTCTGTTTTTTGTTGTTTTCTGGACTACGAGAGTATCACATGCCGACCTTGCTTCCCCAATGAGCCTGCGTAATTACATAACAACTGGAAATTTATAGAGAATTCCATCATATGTATGTCTGGGTGGCTTGTATTTCAAACCAAACAGGGACATTTTCTTACAAAAAGAACACCAAAAAACCGCGCTATGTCAATGTTTCGACAGCTTTTAACTCAATGTCTTGGCGATGCCAATGCGGCCAGTGCCGAAAAAATGGCGTAAAGGGCGATTAGTTTGCGGAGACAGTGCGGTCTTGTGCCCAACGGCGAAGAGCATTCAACGGTTCGGACATCACCACAGACAGGGGGCGAGTCTGTTCGAGTTCAGTGAGCAGGTGTTCTGTGTCCAGCGTCGCACGCTGCTCGCGAGCGAGGTACAGGCCGGCGACGACTGCTTGCTCAATTTCAGCACCAGAGAACCCTTCGCTACGGGCAGCCAGCGTGACGAGATCGAAATCCGCGCTTGATAGACCGCGTTTGCTGAGATGGATATCAAAGATCTTCAGGCGTACGTCAGGCTCCGGTAAGTCGACGAAGAAGATTTCGTCCATGCGGCCTTTGCGGATCAGTTCCGGGGGAAGCTGGTCGATGCGGTTCGCTGTTGCCACCAGAAAAACCGGTGCATCGCGTTCTGCCATCCAGGTCAACAGTGTGCCAAGTACCCGCTTCGAGGTGCCGCTGTCGTAATCGCCGCTGGCGATAGCCTTCTCAATCTCATCCACCCACAACACACAAGGTGCCATGGCGGTGGCCGTGTTGAGTGACTTGCGCAGGTTGCGCTCGGTCTCGCCAAAGAACTTGTTATAGAGCGTGCCGAAATCGAGCCGCAACAACGGCAGTCCCCATAAACCCGCCACAGCTTTCGCAGCCAGACTCTTGCCGCCGCCCTGAACGCCAACCAGTAAAATGCCACGCGGAGAGTCCAGCGCCGGGTCGGGTTCCAGGAACGCGCTGCGGCGTTGCTCAAGCCAGCGCTTTAATGCGGCCAGGCCGCCGACATCAGAGAAGGCGGCAGTATCCAGCTCAAAGGTCAGCGCGCCACCCTGATCGAGCAACCGGTACTTTGCCTGCGTAACGTGTGGCAGGTCCGTATCGGTGATCGCGCCATCATCATAGATGGCTTTGCGAATCAGTCGGCGTACATCCGGTTCGGTCAGGCCGCCAAGCTGGTTAACCAGTTGCGACAAAGTGGTTTCGTCTGTTTTGACCTTTTTCCCCGGATTGGCCTTGGCCCAGGTGCTGGCTTCCTCACGCACCAGGCGTTCGATATGCGTGCTATCCGGTAAAGTCAGGGAAAAGCGCGCACTCAACGCGTGTAGTTCTTCGGGAAGTTCGCAGCTATGACTGATAAACACCAGCGTGTGACTGGCCTCGCCATAACCCAGCGCAATTTCCCGAATCAGGCGCACGTGTTCAGGATCTTCAAGATAGGGATGAAAGTCGAGCATCAGATAAATGCCCTGTGTTCCAGTTGCACGAATTTGCCCTAATGCCTTGGCAGGCTCGCGAGCGTGAGTCTGTGGCTGCAAGTCCAGATCGATGCGTTGCAGCCCGCTGGTCACCGACCAGCGCATGACAGGTTGCCCGAGGCGAACAGCCAGCTTGCGGAACAGATCGACGGTGCGACGTTCCTCCGAAGTTTCGATCAGGATAATCGGTACGCGGGAGCGAACCAGCGTTTCAATGTCGTGTGTGCTGTCAGGCATGGGTGGGATGGTAGCAGAGATTTAATTTATATTCGGAATGTGCTTGTTAAAGTTGTTGCGCGGTGCGCAACGCGCTATACTCGGTAAATGATCAAGTCATTCCGGCACAAGGGACTGCGCCGTTTTTATGAGGCTGGCAATGCAGCAGGCATTCAGGCGTCGCATAAGAAAAGGTTGCGATTTCAGCTGTCCGCACTGGACACTGCAATCACGATTGAGGATATGGATATCCCGGGGTTTCGGCTCCATCCGCTAAAGGGGAATCGAAAAGGGTTGTGGTCAATTTCAGTTAATGGGAACTGGCGCATAACCTTTGAGTTTCGGGATGGAAATGCTTATGTCGTTAATTACGAGGATTATCACTGATGGGTTTGCATAATCCACCACATCCTGGAGAATTTATCAGGGAGGT
>UOFN01000021.1_pt1 | contig 19835 bp, 19 predicted proteins | sample 1990111 | NCBI WGS metagenome assembly UOFN01 (sample SAMEA4728526, study PRJEB27164) | hydrothermal vent metagenome | biome: marine basaltic hydrothermal vent biome; feature: marine hydrothermal vent; material: mineral | place: Pacific Ocean | collected 2011-06-14/2011-07-23 | depth 1741 m | reverse complement strand
CGAGTACGGCAATCTGTCCGCTTCGAACGCGGAGTACAGATTCCATTTCGCGCACTTGTATTTGCGGTATGCGGCTTTCGATGTTTTCTTTTGCCAGATCCGGGTTGGGGTCGTTAACAAAGCCGGTAACACGGGAGATGGTAGGCCGTACGTTAAGGGTAACGGCATCATCGCGACTGATTTGTGGTGTCACCGACATAACAAATCCGACTGGAACCGTATGTGGTGTTGTCGTAAAGGTGGTCGTCGCCGTCGTCTGGTTTGAAACCGTATCAGCTATGATAGTGAAGTAAACGAGATTATCGACGACTTTTAACAATGCTGTCTGGTTGTTGAGGGTCATGATTTTCGGGCTGGACAGAACCTTGACGCTACCAAATTCCTGCAACATCTTCACGGTAGCGGAGATGCTTCCGAAACTCTTGTTGTCAGCATAATTCAGTGAGAATACCGGAGGGTTAACCAGATTGGTGCCGAGCAGATTCTGGGTAAAAGAGAAGCCGTTGCTATTGTCGGCGATCTTTGACCAGTCCACACCGAACTGATATGAATTGTTCAGTTCGACTTCCAATACAGTGGCTTCGATCAATACCTGTCGTTGTGCATTGGTGACCAGCCGATCGAGGTATTCCTGAATCTGCAAGTGTTGGGTCTGGGTAGCGCGAACAGTAAGCAAGCCGGTTTCAGCATTGATAATGACGTCCTGTGCGGATGCTTCATCATCTTCCTTGAGACCCAGCATATTGGCTATGTTTTGGTTGAGGCGGCTCCAGAACCTGTTCTCTGAAGTGCTGCTTACCGAAGTGGAAGAGTTATTGGAGAGATAGCTTCCTCCGCGCCCACCGCGACTGCCACCTCCGCCGCCGCTACCGCCACCACCAGAACCTCCTGCGCTGCGCACTGCTGATGCGCCGGTTGTAGCGATTCGGGTTGATACACTGTTTGTGCTCTCGCTGCTCCGCGTCAGATTAACGTAATCAATATAGTAACTGCGCAAATAAGGACGATCCGGTTCTATGACCAGCAGATCGTCCTCGAAGTGATATCGGATCGGGACTTGTGCAGTGATGCGGCCGAGAATTTGTAGCAGTGTCTGGTCGATGGCATTCAGTGTCACAGTGCCTTGCAGGCCTGGGTGCACATCGATATTAAATTTTGCGTCGCGGGCCAGTGCGAACAGCAATTCATCGAGCGGTGCTTTAGTGACAACGACGGTATAGGTTTCCTGTGCCAGCGCCGGGGTTGGTTCCGGCACTACCGGCGCTTCCCGGACCAGCGGCGGGATGGACTCACGTGAAAGGTGCGCGGTGTTCGGTCGTTGACTGCGGTCGATGTGCCCACTTGAAGGCTTCGGCGGAGTTGGAGCACAACCCGAACCGGCCAGCAGTGCGGCCAACAGTAAATAGCGGATCCAGCGTGTTCCTTTCATCCTGATTCTTCCTTGCTTGCCAGCGATTCAGCGCGCCGGTGCTCGCCGCGTAGCGCGGATATCGAACGTAAAAAGGGCTGATGCCTGCGCATCTCGTCCGGTAAGTCGGCAATTGCTGCCAAAGCTTTGGTCTTGTTATCAAAATCACCGTACAGAACATTCCAGCGCGAGCGTCCGCCGATTTCGCTGCGGGTCAGATAGATGGCCGGCATGATTTCTTTATATGATTGTTTGTTGAATAGTTTTTCTACTTTTGCGAGGTCGTCATCGTCACTGAGCAGAAGCTGAATGGTCAGACCATTCCCGGTCTGGCCCAGCCAGCCCTGCGAGGCTAAAAGACGACGGGATACGCCGGGCAGGCCGGCGGCGGGTTGAATGCTGAGCGCTTTTTGGCGCGCGGCCATTAATATTGCAGAGGATTCTGTGGCGCTCTGCCTGATTTCTGCGACCTGGGAAACCGTTGTTTCGGTGGTTTGCGGCGGATTGGTCAGCATCAGTGCAAGCCCTGAAACTGCTGCACCGGCTAACAATCCGCTGGCAAATCGCGGCACTCGTCTGGAGGGCCGACCATCGCAACGCGCCCGCCAGGCATCAACCCATCTAACCCGTGCAGAGTTCGCTGAAAATGCGGATAGCAGCGCCTTGTCAGCGAGATGGTGTAAGCGGCGAATCAGGCCTCCGGAGGACAGCGCCAGCTGCCGACAGGCGGCGCGGGTGAACAGCTCGCCACCCCGATAGCCAGCGTTATGTAACCGAAATCTAAGGTATTCTGCGACTTCGGGCATGCTCAGGGGACTGAGATGGATGCTGTGTCCGATACGATCACGTAACTGGCGAATTTCGTGTTTCGCCAGCAGTTCATCGAGCTCGGGCTGGCCGAATAGCACCAGCTGCAACAGCTTGGCATCGCGGGTTTCCAGATTGGACAATAGACGAATTTCTTCCAGCGTCTGCAGCGGCATTTGCTGGGCTTCTTCGATAAACACCACCACGCGGCGTTGTTTGCGGTGGCAGTAGAGTAAATAGTCTTGCAAATTCTGTTGTAATTGCAGGCGAGAACAGCCATCAGGCAGTGGAAGTTCCAGCTCCAGCGCGATAGCCGTCAATATTTCGTCGCATGTCAGACTGGGATTGGCAAGGTAGACGACCTCGACATTGTCCGGTAATTGCTCCTGCAACATGTGGCAGAGCATGGTCTTGCCGGTACCGACTTCGCCGGTGACCTTGATCATGCCTTCGCCGTTGCAGATAGCGTAATTCAGCGTATCCAGCACTTCCGCGCGCTGGCCGCCGCCAAAAAATTTCCGTGTATCGGGGGTAATTCGGAACGGGGCCATCGATAGCCCGAAGTGTCTGTTGTACATATCCTGACCCTGTTGCAGCTTGCAAGCAGAGGAAGACAAGCAACATTTACGCCATGGCTTGGGTCAGCAGCCTCCCGGCCCGTGGAGTTGCAGGCTGCCGACCAGTGCAGCGATATCTGGCAGCGCTTTGCTTTGCAGGTATTTCGCGATACCGGCATTGAGCGTTTTGCACACCAGTGGATCGTAAAAAAGCGCGGTACCTACCCCGACTGTGGTGGCACCGGCGATGAGAAACTCAATGGCATCTTCAACAGTCGTTATCCCGCCTTGCCCGATGATGGGGATATTGTGTGCCTTACAGACCTGATAAACCTGGTGCACCTTGAGCAGTGCAACCGGCTTGATAGCAGGCCCGGATAGCCCACCCTGATTGTTACCGATCACCGGTTGACGGGTTTCGATGTCGATAGCCATGCCCATCAAGGTATTGATGACAGCAAAGGCATCACTGCCAGCTTCGATACAGCGACGTGCGTTGTTGGCGATGTCAGTCTGGTTAGGTGATAGCTTGGTGATCAGGGGCTTGTCGGTTGCCTTACGACAGGCTTCCACCACTCTGGCAGACATATCCGGATCATTGCCAAAGGCGACACCGCCCTCCTTCACGTTGGGACAGGAGATGTTGATTTCGATAGCGTCGATGGGCGAATTGTCGAAGCGCCGGGTGACCTCGTAGTATTCCTCAACCGTGGAGCCGGATACGTTGGCGATAAAACGTGTTTCGTCAAAATCCAGTTGCGGGAGAATTTTGTCCACCACGTGGTCTACGCCGGGGTTTTGCAGGCCAATGGCGTTGAGCATGCCCATCGGTGTTTCGTAGACACGGTGCGGTGCATTGCCCAATCGCGGCTCCTGCGTGGTGCCTTTCAGGCACACCGCGCCGACATCGCGATTGGAAAATCCCCGTACCCGTGTATATTCCTCGCCGAAGCCCACGCAACCGGATAACAATACCAGCGGTGAGTTGAGAGTCAGGCCACAAAAATCTATGGCGAGTGGATTTGCCGTCTGGTTCATGGTGCCGTATTTGACCTCAAGCGCCGATGAAAGAAAAGCGGATTAACCTTATGTTCAATATTGTGCTCTACCAGCCAGAGATCCCACCCAACACAGGAAACGTGATGCGCCTGTGTGCCAACACGGGTTGCAAGCTGCATCTGATCCGGCCACTTGGCTTTGAGCTGGAAGATCGCAAGCTGCGTCGTGCCGGGCTCGATTATCGTGAGTGGGCCAGTGTGCAGGTACACGATACGCTGGAAGTGTTTCTCGCGACTGTTCAACCGCCACGCCTTTATGCGGTTTCAACACGTGGCACACGACACTATAACGACGTGAGCTATCAAGCTGATGATGCCCTGCTGTTCGGGCCGGAAACGCGCGGTTTACCTGCAGAGTTGTTAGACTCGGAACAGGTCAGCGCCGTTATTCGTTTGCCGATGGTGGAGAAAAGTCGCAGCCTGAACCTGTCGAATTGTGTTGCTGTGCTGACGTATGAGGCATGGCGACAGCTGGGGTTCTCCGGTGAGCGTTAGCTCAGTACTTTTAAAGGTGTTCCGCTCTGGCTTCGCGGGATAGCAGGGCCTGCACGGCGGTGGCGGGCTGTGCATTGTCGTACAATACAGCTTTCACTTGCGCTGTGATGGGCATGTCAACCTGGTTGGCGATGGCCAGTGTGTGAAGTTCTCGCGCTGTTTTCAGACCTTCTATCGCCTGCCCTATTTCTTTGACCGCTTCATCCAGCGTGGTGCCGCGCCCCAGTGCCAGTCCGAGCCGACGATTGCGTGACTGGTCATCGGTGCAGGTCAAAACCAGGTCACCGACACCGGCGAGCCCCATGAATGTTTCACGCTGGCCCCCCAGCTTTATACCCAGCCGCATGATTTCTGCGAGACCTCGTGTTATCAAGGCGGCGCGTGCATTGGCTCCGTAACCCAGGCCGTCAGAAACTCCAGCCGCTATGGCGAGTACATTTTTTACTGACCCCCCCAGCTCTACACCAAGTAAATCTGTACTGGTATAGGCGCGAAAGTTTGGGCAATGAAACAACTCGGCCACAGTCTCGGCATAAGCCGGGTTGGGTGAGGCAACCGTCACCGCCGTCGGCAATCCGCGTGCAACTTCCAGTGCAAAGCTGGGTCCGGATAGCGCGGCGTAGGCGGGATGCCCCGGCATTTCATCCTCAACAATCTGATGCAGGAATTTACCGGTTCCAGGTTCAAGGCCCTTACTGGCCCAGATGAGTTGCTCCGGGACATCCTGGAGTGCGTAAATTTTCTGTAACGTTTCCCGGAAGCCACCACTGGGTACGACCACAAGCACAAAATCGCTTTGAGACAGTGCATTCTGTAGATCAGCGACGGGGGAAATGCGGTCCGGCAAAGGAATGCCGGGCAGGTATCGTTCATTGATGCGAGATTTTTCAAGAGCTTCGATATGGGAAACATCGCGATCCCAGAGTCGAACAGAGGCCCCGTTGCGCGCCAGCAGCATAGCCAGCGCCGTGCCCCAGGAGCCAGCACCAAGGATGCTGACTGTGGCCGGAGGAATGTCTGGCTGGCTGACCAGCAAGTTACTGGGCTGGTGAATCACCGACCTGGGCGTTGACCTGGTCAATGTTTTGCGCATAGAGAGCATCAAAATTGATAGGAGCCAGCAACACTTGCGGGAATCCACCCTTAACGACGAGGTCAGAAATTACTTCGCGAGCAAACGGGTAGAGGGTGCCAGGGCAGTAGGCACCAAGCATCGGGCCTTTCTGTGTATCGTCAAATCCTTTAAGTGAAAACAGCCCCGCCTGCTGAGCCTCTACGAGAAAACCGGTATTGTCGCCTTGCTTTGCAGTTACCGTTACGTTGAGTACGACTTCGTAGGTGTCAGCATCAATGGCCAATACCTCAGTATTGAGTTGCAGGTTGATTTCCGGTTTCCAGTCAGCTGTGAATATCTGGGGTGCATTAGGAATCTCGAAGGAGGCGTCTTTGAGGTAAATGCGTAAGATCGAGAACTGGGGTTCTTCTCCGGAAGCAGAAGGTGCTGGGTTGTTTTCTTCAGTCATTTTGGGTGGTTCCAGTTGGTTTGTTCAATTCCGTCGGCACGTTGTTGCGCGGTGTATCGTACGGGCTAAATTTTGTTTACTGGCAAATTGTTTTTCTGCCAGGCGGTAATGCCGCCAGCCAGATTGTACACGCTTTCAAAGCCATGTTTTGTCAGGATGTTGCCCACGGCAGTGGAGCGATTGCCGGAGCGACAGTAGGCGATGACTGGCTTGCTGCGGTATTTTTCCAGTTCTGTTAAACGCTCTGACAGTTCTTTTAGCGGGATGTGGATGGCATCAGGTATGTGCCCGTCCCGGTATTCGGATTCATCACGGGTATCCAGAAAAACCCCGTCTTCCCTGTTATTTAGCTGAATAGCCTGCATGGGACCCACGGGTTTCATGCCACTAAGGCGGCGACCGGTTTCCAGAAATATCAGCATGCCAAGCGTGCCGAGAAACGCCAGTATCAGGACCGGATGGCTACCGGAGAATTCGAGAATACGTGCGAAATCCACTCTGCTTGCCTCAGAGAATTACAAAACGGTGGGGGTCAGTTGGAAGCGCTAACGTTGCAGAAAACTTCTCGCATCATGCCAATCAGGCGCAGGGTGCGGGAATCGCCAACCCGGTAATAGACGCGGTTGGCATCTTTTCGCGAGGTGAGAATGCCCTTGTCGCGGAGAATCGCTAAATGTTGGGAGATGTTGCTCTGAGAGGTGCCGACATGCTCGACAATATCCTGAACGCTGACTTCCTGATCGCCCAGTGTGCACAGAATTTTCAGTCGCAACGGATGGGACATTGCCTTGAGGGAGCGTGATGCGCGATCTATATCCTCATCACGGGTAATTAGTGTTTCGCTGGAAGTCATTACCATAGCCCCGTTCACCTGTCCGATCTTGAAATATGAACGGAAACAGCCACACTGGTAAGTGATTCTGCCCCTGCCCTTTATAATCAAAACATTATACAATAATACACCTGATTAGAAAGCCGTAATTTATCAGGCCAGAGCCTAGCGGGCGTGGCAGCTTTCGCAATTAATTGTTAGAACGGGTCTAATTGAGGTCATGCCAAAAACTCCCAAGCCGGCTGTGCTGATCATTCTCGATGGATGGGGATACAGCGAAGAAACGGACTACAACGCTATATATGCTGCAAAAACCCCGGTCTGGGACAGGATGTGTGCCGAGAATCCAAGTGGTTTCATTCGGACTTCCGGAGCTTCGGTGGGTCTGCCGGGTGAGCAGATGGGTAATTCCGAGGTTGGGCATCTCAATCTGGGGGCGGGCCGCGTGGTCTACCAGGAGTTCACGCGAGTTAGCCGATCTATCAAGACCGGATCCTTCTATAGTAATGCCACATTAACGGACGCGGCAGATGCCGCGATCGAAACAGGTAAGGCGCTGCATGTACTCGCCCTGCTCTCCCCCGGTGGTGTGCACAGCCACGAAGAGCATATTCACGCCATGGTTAAGCTGGCTGTAGAACGTGGTGTGGAAAACGTGTATTTGCACGCCTTTCTTGATGGACGCGATACTCCGCCACGCAGTGCGGCCGCATCCATTCAGGCGATGGAAGATCGATTCCGCGAGTACGGCGGCGGCAGTTTTGCCTCCATCATCGGGCGTTACTACGCCATGGACCGAGACCACCGTTGGCCGCGCATTCAGGCTGCCTATGATGTTATTACTCAGGGCAAAGCGGACTTTGAGGCGGAGGATGCCATTACCGGTCTGGAAATGGCGTACGCACGTGACGAGAGTGACGAGTTCGTCAAAGCCACGCGCATTGTGCCCAAAGGCAAGGCGGCGGTGTGCATTGAGGACGGCGATGTTGTGGTGTTCATGAATTACCGTTCTGATCGTGCCCGGCAGATTACCCGTCCGTTCATTGAAGATAATTTCGATGGCTTTGAACGCGAAGCGAATCCGAAACTGGGACGTTTTGTGAGCCTCACAGAATACAATTCCGAGTTTGAGGTTCCGGTGGCGTTTCCGGCTGAACGGTTGAAGAACGTGTTCAGTGAGTTTGCCGCACACCATGGTTTACGCCAGCTGCGTATTGCCGAAACCGAGAAATACGCCCACGTCACTTTCTTCTTCAACGGCGGTGTGGAGGAACCTTTTGAAGGCGAGGAGCGCATCCTTATACCCTCCCCGCTGGTCGATACTTACGACCTGCAACCCGAGATGAACGCACCCGAGCTGACTGACAAGTTGGTCAAAGCTATAGAAAGCAGAGATTACGACGCAATTATCTGTAACTACGCCAACCCCGATATGGTTGGCCATACCGGCAATATGGACGCTGCCGTGAAGGCGATTGAAGCCATTGATGAATGCCTTGGCAGAGTTTATGCGGCGATACAGGCATCAAGTGGTGAAATGTTGATCACGGCCGATCATGGCAATGCCGAGCAAATGCGCGACAAGGAAACCGGCCAGCCACATACCGCGCATACTTCTAATGTAGTGCCCCTGATTTATGTGGGGCGTCCAGCGCACCTGAATGATGGAGCATTATCCGACATCATACCAAGCCTCATCGATATGCTGGGCATGCAGCCGCCCTCGGAAATGACCGGGCGCTCGTTGCTCGAATGGTTGCCGGAAGAGGGGCAGGATGTGGCCGAACTCAATGCCGGGACAGAAGCCTGATCCCGGTCAGTCATAACGGTGGCCGCTGGTTGATGGCCTTGTTCCCGGGTCTGATTCTTGTCTTCTTTCTGACCCAATTTGTCTCTCCTGCCTGCGCGAGTGAAGATGCCCCAGCGAGAGCTCGTGAACTCAATGAGTTACGCACACGCATTCACGATTTGCAAACACGGCTTGATGCCAAGCGCAAAGAAAAAACCCGCGAAGAAAAAACGCTACGCAGTATCGACCGCAAAATAAGCACGACTCGAAAAGCGCTGCAACTGACCGAAGGTCAGTTGCAATCGGGGCGTAAACAGCTCGCATCGCTGCAACAGCAGCAGAAAACCGAAACCCGTCGACTGGGTGTGCAGCGTGAACAACTGGAGCAGGAAGTCCGCACCGCTTACGCCATGGGCCGCCAGAAACAGGTCAAGCTTTTACTCAACCAGGAACAACCGGATGCAGTCGGTCGTATGCTGACCTATTTTGGATACTTCACCCGCGCACGTGCGGAAAAGATTGATGCTCTCAAAGCAGTGTTGGTGCGGCTTGAAATTCTACAGGGCGATATCGAGGAAAAGACCGTAACCTTGGCGGAGTTACGTGGCAATCAGAAATCGCGTGTCACCCGGCTTGCAGACCAGAAACGGCTGCGAGCGCAGGCGGTTGCCGATTTGAAGCAGCAACTGGCAAAACAGGGTAGTGCGCTAAAGCAACTGAAGGCCGATGAGATGCAGTTGCAAGAACTGGTGCATTCACTACAGGAGTTGCTTGCTGATATTCCTGCCGATGCCGGCCAGAACCGACCTTTCAAAACGCTGAAAGGCGACCTGCGCTGGCCGACCCAAGGTAGGCTCAGTGAGCGATTCGGCGCTCCCCGGGGAGATAGCGGATTAACCTGGCAGGGCGTGCTGATTTCCGCGCCCGAGGGCGGCGAGGTGCATGCTGTCGCACAGGGGCGGGTCGCATTTGCTGACTGGATGCGGGGTTTTGGCCTGTTGTTGATTATCGATCATGGTGATGGCTACATGAGCTTATACGGGCATAATCAGGCTCTCTATAAGGAAGTGGGCGAATGGGTCGATACCGGGGAGATGATTGCAACGCTGGGCACCAGTGGCGGTCAGACCCAATCCGGGCTGTATTTTGAGCTGCGTCACAAGGGGAGACCGGTAAATCCACGCAAATGGTGCCGTGGAAAACCCTCCCGGACAGCCGGTTAGCCGCGTCGGGTTTGGCCATCGGTTGCCCGGCTATGGTATGGTCGGTACTAGTAATAAGCCAACCTCTTGTATGGCTTTATAATTTTTAATTTTGAGGCGACAGTGAAGTCGCCAGGTCAGGTTTTTAAATGAGCGTGAAAAAGCAAAATGTTTTCCTGGTACTCCTCGGACTCACCATCGGTGTATCCCTGTCTATCGGACAAGGCGTATTCGCCGAACGTGATACGCCGAAAACGGTAGCGGGTTTACCGGTTGATGAGTTACGTACTTTTACCGATGTGTTTGGTCGCATCAAGAACGACTACGTTGAAGACGTCGAAGACAGCGAGCTTCTGGAGAACGCGGTTCGCGGCATGCTCTCCGGTCTTGACCCACATTCATCTTACCTTGATCGCGAACAGTTCAAGGAGTTGCAGGTTGGAACCACCGGCGAGTTCGGCGGGTTGGGTATTGAAGTCGGCATGGAAGACGGTTTCGTGAAAGTGATCGCGCCCATCGATGACACACCCGCACAGCGTGCCGGAGTCGAGGCGGGTGATTTGATCATTCGTCTTGATGATACGCCAGTGAAAGGACTGTCACTCAACGATGCCGTGAAGATTATGCGCGGCAAGCCTGGCTCTATACTGAAACTTACCATCGTTCGCGAAGGCACTGAGAGGCCGCTCAAGATCGAAATCAAGCGCGCCATCATCAAGGTCAAGAGCGTCAAGAACCGCATGCTCGAAGAAGGCTTTGGTTATGTGCGTATTTCCCAGTTCCAGTCAAAGACGGCCGAGAGCATGGTGAGTGCCATTGAATCACTGAAAAAAGAAGCAGGCGGTTCACTGAAAGGCATGGTGCTGGATTTGCGTAACAATCCAGGCGGTGTACTGAACGGTGCGGTCGCTGTCTCCGATGCTTTCCTCAAGAAAGGCCTGATCGTTTATACCGAAGGACGCGTCAGCGATTCACGTTTGCGCTTCAATGCAACCCCGGATGATGTGCTCGATTCCGCACCACTGGTTGTGCTGGTGAATCAGGGTTCTGCATCGGCCTCCGAGATTGTGTCCGGGGCATTACAGGATCACAGTCGCGCCATCATTGTTGGCACACAAACCTTCGGTAAGGGTTCGGTGCAGACTATCTTGCCGCTGAGTAATGGTACGGCAGTGAAGCTGACCACGGCGCGTTACTTCACGCCATCCGGTCGTTCTATTCAGGCCGAAGGTATCAAGCCTGACATCGAACTGGATCAGGTGCGTGTATCCGTCGTTGAGCGAACTTTCGAACCAATTAAGGAAGCCGATTTATCCGGACACCTTTCCAACGGCAATGGCAAGAAAGGATCAAAGCCGGAAGCGAAAAAACCGGAAAAGAAAGAGCCATTGGCGCAGACTGACTACCAGCTCTACGAGGCACTTAATTTACTCAAGGGTCTCGCGATACAAAGGGAACATATGTAATGATAAAAACAACCGGCCTCTGGCCGGTTATTTTTTTGTTGTTTGGAAGTTTACAGGCTGCGCAGGCCCAGTCGCCGGTGCAGTCACAGGCCGTTATTGGCATCATCATCGACGATATGGGCAAGCGGGTAGAGTCAGGCCAACGTGTTCTTGCCCTGCCCGGCCCGGTAGCTTGCGCGTTCCTGCCCCGCGCAAGTCATACTCGCGAGCTTGCGAAGCAGGCAAACAGGCTAAGTCGAGAAGTTCTCTTGCACCTTCCCATGGACAGTGTAGATGGCCGACCACTGGACAGCGGTGCGGTCACGTTGGAGATGACTGAGTCACAGTTTGTCAGCACCGTACTGGACAACCTCAGCCGTGTGCCACATGTTGTCGGCGTGAATAATCATATGGGCAGCTTGCTGACGCGCCACCCGGGCCACATGCGCTGGTTGATGGAAGCCATACAGCAGCAGGGGCCTTTATTCTTTGTCGACAGCCGCACCACCAAGGCTACCGTGGCTTTACAACTGGCTACGGAAAATGGCATCCCCGGAATTCGCCGAAATGTCTTCCTTGATAACGAACCCAATGAAAAGGACATAGGCAGACAGTTCGACAGGCTGGTAGCATTGGCCCGTGAACAAGGATCGGCGCTGGCTATCGGGCATCCCTACCCGCAAACGCTGGCTGTCCTGGAGCGACGCCTCCCGCAACTGGCGCGACAGAATGTACGACTGGTGTCAGTGCGAGAACTGATAGAACGACAGCACGAGGGTGAAAAAACATGGCAAGCGTACTGGTCCCCCTCGCACAAGGATGCGAAGAACTCGAAGCCGTCACTGTAATCGATTTAATGCGGCGGGCCGGCATTAACGTTGTGACAGCCGGACTCGATGACCAGGTGGTCAAGGCATCGCGGGGAACCGTTCTGGTTCCCGATACCACACTGGATGAAGCATTACGGCAAGACTACGATATGGTCGTTCTGCCGGGTGGTTTACCGGGCGCAGACCATCTCGATAAAGACCCGCGTATACATACCCTGCTCAAGAAAATGGCGACCTCGGATCGCTACGTTGCAGCGATCTGTGCAGCGCCAAAAGTACTTGCACACAGTGGTTTGCTCGAAGGCCGACAAGTCACCAGTTTCCCCGGCGTGCTGGACGACGTAGGTGGTATCGACTATAAAACCGACGCCGTCGTTGAAGATGGCGCTATCATTACCTCCCGCGGCCCCGGTACCGCAATGGATTTTGCATTAACACTGGTCGAACGTCTGGTTGGAAAAACCAAACGGGATGAAGTGGAAAGCGCACTACAGCGCCCATAGTATGGATAAGGTGTCCCTGTGAAGCTGATAGAAATCGTCGCCGATGCCGGTCATCTGGATACGCTGGTAGGTCTTGCCGAACAGTATGGCGCACTGGATTGCTGGTACAGCCAGACCGTCGAAGACCAACGCCGCAGCGTACGCATGCTGGTCGCCGATGACGCACGTCAGACGGTGCTCGATGCGTTACAGAATTTACTCGGCACTGCAGAGAACGCACGCATTATCGTGCAACCGGTTGAAGCCGTACTGCCCCGCCCTGCCCCGAAAGTTGATGAAGCGAATGGCAACAGCAGTGCATCATCGAAGTCCGGTACCGGCGTTACGCGCGAGGAGCTGTACAACGAAATTGAAAAGGGCGCACGGCTGGATGCCAATTTCCTGATTCTGGTTTTTCTTTCAACCGTTGTTGCGGCAATAGGTCTGCTGGAAGACAACGTGGCGGTTATCGTCGGTGCCATGGTGATAGCCCCCCTGCTCGGCCCCAACATTGCGCTGTCGTTTGCCGCCACACTCGGTGATCGAGATTTATTAAAGTCATCGTTAAAGACCAACTTCGCGGGCGTTGCGTTGGCGCTGGTTTTATCGTTCGCGATTGGCGCGTTCTGGCAGATCGATGAGCCGGGTACAGAACTTCTGTTAAGAACGACAGTCGGTTTCGACGGGATTCTACTGGCGCTGGCTTCAGGGGCTGCTGCTGTGTTGTCCCTGACCAGCGGTATCGCTAGCGCACTGGTAGGCGTCATGGTCGCCGTCGCCTTGTTGCCGCCAACGGCGACGCTGGGGATGCTGCTGGCATCGGGGCACCCGGAGTTGGCGACCGGAGCTGGTTTGTTGCTGGCCGCCAATGTGGTTTGCGTGAATTTGTCAGCTAATCTGGTATTTCTGATCAAGGGTGTGCGGCCACGTACCTGGCTGGAGAAGCGCAAGGCGCGTCAGTCTGCGTTGTGGATCGTGTTGTTCTGGCTTGTTGCGCTTGGGGTGCTGTTGGCGGTTGTCAGTGTTCGGCATCTGGTCTGAGCGGGAAGGGAATAAAAAACTGTCGAATATATTTACGCTAATGCCACAACATAGAAATTCCGACAAAATAGCCTACCTTGTTGATAACTAGTGTATATAAGCCTCTTCTGATGCGTCAGTAGTGTCGGTTTATATTACAGGCTAGATGTTCATAGAGAGGAAGTATTCGCTAAGCGCTTGATTCACACATTAATACAAAAATAGGCACGCTTGTTGCTCTAGTGTAATACAACAACAAACGGTTCGGCGGAGAAGAATACGGTGTTGGAGGAGAGACAAAGATAAAAAACGTTGTTGATTCGGAGAGGTCACACGGCGTAACAAGACAACAATAAGGCTCGAGTTACCAAACAAATAGCTATAAGTGATTCAAGAGTCCATTTTTTTAACCCGCCTTTGGCGGGTTTTTTATGCCCGGCTATTCGCTATCCCAGGCGGCCAGAAACAACAGTGCGGAGATGCCACCAAATACCCAGCTAACTAATGGTGCGCCTGCATTCATGGCCGGTGTGTAGCCGTCGAGACCATAGATCAGTGACGCGCTGATGAGAAAACCACTGGCAAGGATGGCGTAAACCGTACGCTGGCTGGAGCGTTGCATCTGTTGGCGCAGTTTTTCCAGCTCTTTGGATTCCCACTGGATATGCAGTTTGCCTTCCGAGGCTTGTTTCAGCGTACGGTGTACCAGCTCGGGGATTTCCGGCAGCCGTTCGCTCCACTCGGGAAAGCTGCGTTTCATGCGTCCGACAAACGCGCGGGTACCGACTTGTTCACTCATCCAGCGTTCCAGAAACGGTTTGGCGGTTTGCCACAAGTCGAGGTCCGGGTACAACTGCCGTCCCAGGCCTTCAATATTGAGTAAGGTTTTTTGCAGTAGAACCAGCTGCGGTTGTACTTCCATATCGAAGCGCCGAGCCGTCTGGAACAGGCGCAGCAGCAGTTGGCCGAAGGAAATTTCTTTCAGCGGTCGTTCAAAGATAGGTTCGCACACTGAACGGATAGCGGACTCGAATTCATCCACCCGTGTGCCTCTCGGCACCCACTCGGACTCCACATGCAGTTGCGCTACGCGGTAATAATCACGGCGGAAGAAGGCCAGGAAGTTCTCTGCCAGATAACGCTGATCGACCGGGCTGAGGGTGCCCATAATGCCGAAATCGACTGCCATGTACTGGCCTTCACTCGATACAAAAATGTTTCCAGGGTGCATATCGGCGTGAAAGAAATTGTGTCGGAATACCTGGGTAAAGAAGATTTCAACGCCACGTTCAGACAGTGATTTAAGATCTACCCCGGCATTTTTCAGTGCGTCGAGATCGCTTACCGGCATCCCATAGATACGTTCCATCACCATCACGTTGCGGCGGCAATAGGGCCAGTACACTTCGGGGACATGCAGCAGGCCAGAGTCTTCAAAATTGCGTCGCAGTTGCGAGGCATTGGCGGCTTCGCGTAACAGATCAAGTTCGTCGCACAGTGTTTTGTCGAATTCCTGGACAATTTCGCGTGGTCGCAGGCGTCGGCCTTCGCTCCAGTAACGTTCCGCCAGTCCGGCGATGTAGTACAGCAGACTTACATCACGACGGATAATCGGTTCGATGCCGGGACGCAGAACTTTGACCACCACGTCTTCGCCGCTGTGCAGCGTGGCCGCATGAACTTGCGCAATTGACGCCGATGCCAGCGGTGTGGCATCGAAGCTTGCGAAAATTTTGTCGACCGGGTCAGCAAAAGCCTGCTCAATAATTGCAGTGGCCTGCTTGCCCGGGAAGGGCGGCACCTGGTCCTGAAGTTTTGCCAGTTCATCGGCAATGTCGTCCGGCAGCAGGTCTTTGCGGGTCGAAAGAATTTGTCCGAACTTGACGAAAATCGGCCCGAGGTCTTCCAGCGTGCGACGGATACGCACTGCTCTCGACGTGCGGCGGCTGATCAGGTGCCAGGGTGCGAACCAGCGCAGAAAGCGCACCGGCCGGAACAGATGCGTGGCAAGAATGACTTCATCCAGCCCGTTCCTGACCAACACCCAGTTGATATGCAGCAAGCGAAACAACTGGCCGGGCCGGATCATGTTTTGTGTTCCTGTGATTTCAACAGGCGTTCTACGCGTGCCGTCATGCGGTCTGTATCAGCTCTCAGCTGATCGACATCATCGAGAAACAGTTTCAGTTCTGTGCGTGTCGGGAGAAGTCGGGCTTCTTCCTGCAAATACTCGGAAAAATTTTCCTGTAAGGTTTCGTTAGTATCACCAAGCCACTTCTGACCCTTGCGCGCCAGCTCGCCAATGAGATGGGCAACACTATCTCCGGTGAGCTTTGACAATTGCTCTTCCCAGTCCCAGTCGATACTGGTGAGGATGTCCTGAAACTGCTGACCGATTTCAGTATCACCGCTGATTTCCACCGCGCCGTGAAACAATGCATCTTCGCGAGCTTCCAGTGACAGCCGGGCAAAGCCAGCCGGTGTGCCACGCAGCAGAGTGTCCGGTTCACCCTCATACAACCCCAGAACCTTGACGCCTTCAGCATCGGGCAAAAAATACAGGGTGAACTCTGTGCCGGTAAGATTCACAGCAATCACCTTGTCTTGCATGGCAGCACAACGGCGCAAGGCATCCGCATCCTGTTTAAGGTACAGATCGAGCGCAGATTCAAGCGCAGCGGTAAGCAGGGCAGAGGTGCTCATGGTGTTTTCAGTAACGGAACCCGCGGTGCAGGGCGACGACGCCACCAGTGAGATTAAAAAAGTCACAGTCTTCGAACTCAGCCTGTTCCATCATCTCTTTTAACGTTTCCTGATCCGGGTGCATCCGAATTGATTCGGCGAGATAACGGTAACTGTCTTCGTCCTTGGCAATCAGCTTGCCCATCATTGGCAGCAACTTGAAAGAATAGAAATCGTAAACCGGTTTAAGTCCGGGTGCGACGGGTTTGGAAAACTCCAGCACCAGTACGCGCCCACCAGGTTTCAGGCAACGGTACATGGATGCCAGGGCTTTTTGTTTGTCGGTCACATTACGCAAACCAAAAGCAATGGTGATGCAATCGAAACTCTGGTCGGGGAAGGGCAGGCATTCGGCGTTAGCCTGTACGAAACGCACATTGCCAGTGATGCCCTTGTCGAGCAAACGTTCGCGCCCGACATTCAGCATGGACGCGTTGATGTCGCCGATAACGACTTCACCGCTCGGGCCAACCAGTCGCGACAGTCTGGCACCCAGGTCACCGGTTCCGCCTGCAAGATCGAGAATGCACTGGCCGGGTCGAGCGCCGGTTTGCTCAATCGCAAAGCGTTTCCACAAACGGTGAATGCCGAACGACATGGCATCGTTCATCAGGTCGTAGTTGTCGGCAACCGAGTCAAACACACCGGCGACACGGCGTTGCTTGTCTTCTGCGTCGACCTGTTCGTAACCAAAATGGGTTTTTTCAGACATGATGAATCCGCAGTGGCATCAGGCTGTATTGTAACGGGAACCTGCCTCCGCGTCTTTGCGCGGCTGTGGCCGCTTATTTGGTGCCAAGCTGCGAGTGCGGTGCACCGGCTTCTTTCAGGCGAGCCAGGTAATCTTTCCAGTTCTGCTCCATATTTTCGCCCAGCTTGTACAGGGTTTCCCAGGCGTAGATACCGGTGTTGTGGTCATCGTCAAAATGGAACTGGATCGCGTAGTTGCCGACCGGCTCAATGTGCTTGATGCTGACATCTTCCTTGTCCACTTGCAGCACGCCTTCGCCCGGCCCGTGACCCTGCACTTCGGCAGAGGGTGAATGCACGCGCAGGTATTCACAGGTCATGGTGTATTCTTTTCCGTCATCGAACTTGATTTCCAGCGTGCGGGATTTCTGGTGCAAATTGATTTCGGTCGGGTGCGGGTGTTTGTCAGCCATGTTCGGTGTTACCTCAAAAACAGAATCAGAGAATGTAGCGGCTCAGGTCTTCGTCCTGCGCCAGGTCGTCAAGTTGTGAATCAACGTAAGCCGCGTCAACCGTAATTTCCTGCCCGGACTGGTCGGCGGCGGTAAAGGAAACTTTTTCCAGCAGCCGTTCGATAACCGTGTGCAGACGACGTGCGCCAATATTTTCCGTGCGCTCGTTAATTTCCCACGCGACTTTGGCAATACGCTCGATGCCGTCCTCCGTGAACGCAAGGCCCAGGCCTTCGGTGTTCATCAGTGCCGCATACTGTTCCGTTAACGAAGCATCCGGTTCAGTAAGAATGCGTACAAACTCGGCGATGCCCAGCGCTTGCAGTTCGACACGAATCGGCAAGCGGCCTTGCAGTTCCGGAATCAGGTCGGAAGGTTTGGATAAATGAAACGCGCCCGAAGCAATGAACAGAATGTGATCCGTTTTGATCATGCCGTGCTTGGTGGTTACGGTACTGCCTTCAACCAGCGGCAGTAAATCACGTTGCACACCTTCACGGGATACACCCGGGCCACTTCCCTGATCACTGCGCTGGGTCACTTTGTCGAGTTCGTCGAGGAACACAATGCCGTTCTGTTCCACGCTCTCGCGGGCTTGCAGCTTCATGTCTTCTTCGTTGATCATGCTGGCTGCTTCTTCTTCGGCAAGCGCTTTCAACGCGTCGGCGACGCGCATTTTGCGTGTCTTGGTGCGATTACCACCCATGTTCTGGAACATGCCCTGTAACTGGCTGGTCATTTCTTCCATGCCGGGGGGAGCCATGATTTCTACGCCCACTGCGGTTTCGGACACTTCTATTTCAATCTCGCGATCATCCAGCTTGCCTTCGCGCAACATTTTGCGAAACTTCTGTCGCGTGTCGCCGCTGTCATCTTGCGGCGGTTCATCTGAGCCAGCGCTGTGCGGTCTGGGCAGCAGCACATCAAGAACGCGTTCCTCGGCAGCATCTTCGGCGCGGTTATTCACCTTGGCCATAGCGGCTTCACGCGTCATCTTGATCGCGACTTCCATCAGGTCGCGGATAATCGATTCAACATCCCGGCCGACATAACCCACCTCGGTAAACTTGGTGGCTTCTATCTTTATAAACGGTGCATCGGCGAGCCGCGCCAAACGCCGTGCGATTTCGGTTTTGCCCACTCCAGTAGGACCGATCATCAAAATGTTCTTCGGCGTTATCTCACTGCGCAGCGGTTCATCAACCTGCTGGCGACGCCAGCGGTTACGCAGGGCGATAGCGACAGCGCGCTTGGCGTCGTCCTGACCAATAATATGTTTGTCCAGTTCCTGAACGATTTCGCGGGGGGTCATGGAAGACATGGATTACTCAGCACTCAAGTTCTTCAAGGGTAAGATTCTCATTGGTGTAGACACAAATACTGGCAGCAATATTGAGCCCTTTTTCGACAATGCTGCGTGCGTCCAGTTCAGTGGTTTCCAGCATGGCGCGTGCCGCAGCCTGTGCAAACGGCCCGCCGGAGCCGATCGCCATCAGACTGTCTTCCGGTTCGATAACATCGCCGTTACCGGTAATAATCAGCGAGCTTTCCTTGTCTGCCACCACCAGCAGCGCTTCAAGGCGGCGCAGCATGCGGTCGGTGCGCCAGTCTTTCGCCAGTTCGACCGCTGAGCGCACCAGATGGCCCTGATGCTTTTCCAGCTTGGCCTCAAAGCGCTCGAACAGGGTGAAGGCATCCGCCGTACCGCCGGCGAAACCCGCAATCACCTTGCCGTGATACAGGGTGCGCACCTTGCGCGCATTGCCCTTCATCACTGTGTTGCCCATCGACACCTGCCCGTCACCGCCGATCACGACGTGGCCGTTGCGACGTACGGAAAGTATGGTTGTGCCTCGGTATTGTTCCACGCAGCATTCCTGAAATTGCCCAAAGGGGCCGGGGATTGTACACCAGACTATCGGGGCGTTCAGGCTAAAACCCTATTTGCGGTGGTTATTTCTTGCGCGCACGCGGGTGCGCCGCGTCGTAAACCTGTGCCAGATGCTGGAAATCGAGGTGGGTATAAATTTGCGTGGTGGAGAGGTTGGCATGTCCGAGCAACTCCTGCACGGCGCGTAAATCACCGCTGGATTCGAGCACGTGAGTCGCGCAGGAATGGCGCAGGGCATGCGGGTGCAGACGGCTTTCCAGTCCTTGCTTCAGCGCCCAGCGTTTAAATCGTTGCTGCACGCTGCGAGGACTGATGCGGGTGCCATTACGGCTGATGAACAAGGCGGTTTCGTCATCCTCAGCGTGCACATTGCGTATGGGTAGCCAGTTGGCGATGGCGGTTTTCGCTTTGCTGCCTACCGGCACAATGCGGGTTCGGCTGCCTTTGCCCAGTACGCGCGCTTCGCCTTCGCGCAGTGCCACATCATTAATATCGAGACCGACCAGCTCGGCCAGGCGCAGACCGCCCGAGTACATCAGCTCCATCATGGTC
>UOFN01000112.1_pt1 | contig 19920 bp, 15 predicted proteins | sample 1990111 | NCBI WGS metagenome assembly UOFN01 (sample SAMEA4728526, study PRJEB27164) | hydrothermal vent metagenome | biome: marine basaltic hydrothermal vent biome; feature: marine hydrothermal vent; material: mineral | place: Pacific Ocean | collected 2011-06-14/2011-07-23 | depth 1741 m | reverse complement strand
AATGCAACACAGCGATGCCCCGATAGCAGCCAGCGTCGCCGCAACCATGGAGCCCTTGTTGCCTGATACAGAACCGGGTTCAGACATATTGGTTTCCTCAGGATAAAACCTGGGACAAGTCTAATCTCCGTACCTGAGTACAGAGTCAAGCGTACACTTTGCCTCCCTCATAATCTGAACCCCTCCCCGAATCACAATCCCGGCAATCACCAGGCCGATGATCAGGTCTGGCCAGGGCGAATCGAGCCAGGCCACCAGCAAACCTCCCGAAATAACCCCCAGATTGGCGATCACGTCGTTTTTGGAAAAAATCCAGCTGGCGCGCATGTGTACTTCTTCCTGGCGGTGTTTGTAAATCAATACAAGACAAATACTGTTGGCAGTTAACGCAACCAGGCCGACCCCGATCATTAACAGTGGCTCAGGTTCGCTACCAACAATGAAACGATGAAAGATGTCGAGCAGTACTCCCAGCCCTAATACGATCTGAAAAATACCACTCAAGTGCGCGGCCTTTGCTTTGACAATAAGTGATTTTCCCACCGCATAAAGACCAATAGCGTAGACTGAAGCATCAGCCAGCAGTAGAGACCCAACTTGATATATATGGATAAGCATATATAATGGCTTGCCATGAAAACAGAGTCCCTTGCCGCCTTGTTTAAAACGCTCTCAGAACCCGTGCGCCTGAGGATTGTTTACCTGTTACTGGAATCGGGCGAACTCTGTGTTTGCGATCTGGTGGACACGCTGGGATTGTCACAAAGCGTTGTATCACGCCACCTCGCCTATTTACGAAATAACGGTCTGGTCACAACCCGTCGAGAAGGGGTGTGGGTCTATTACTGCATGGTGGAGGGATGTTGCGAGCCTTTGTTTGAACATATCCGCCAATGTGGTGAAGACAACAAGGAGATGAAGTCCGATCTTAAAAAACTAGCTGCAATCGGCCAGCAACAACGATGCGGGTAACTTAGCAGGATTTTTTTAAACCCTCAATACATCCGTTTATGCGGATATACGGTAAAGGATAAAAACATGGTTCGTGTCGGTATCAACGGTTTTGGTCGTATGGGACGGCTTGGCTTGCGCGCAGGGTGGGGCAAAACGGAGTTCGAAGTAACCCGCATCAATGAGACTTCCACCGATGCTGAAGGCTCAGCGCATTTGCTCAAGTTCGATTCGGTGCACGGCACCTGGCTTCACGACACGGCGGCTGAAAGCGGCAATATCGTCATTGGCGATAAAACATTAACCTACTCATCGAATAGCGCCATTGGCGATAGCGACTGGTCGAATTGCGACATTGTGATTGAGGCCACCGGCATACATCATAAAAATCCGCAAACGCTCAATGCCTATTTTGAGCAGGGCGTGAAAAAGGTAATTGTCGCCGCGCCCACTGAAGGGGCGCTCAACATTGTCTACGGCATTAACGATGACCAGTACGACCCGGCCAGCCACCATCTATTGACGGCTGCCTCGTGTACCACTAATTGTCTGGCGCCGGTGGTAAAAGTCATGCACGAAAAGGTGGGCATCCTGCACGGCTGCATGACCACCATTCACAACATCACCAACACGCAGACTATCGTTGACAAAGGACACAAGGATCTCCGCAGGGCACGCGCCTGTGGCAATTCACTCATTCCCACGTCAACCGGTTCGGCCCGGGCAATTACCAAAATATTTCCCGAGCTTGAAGGAAGGCTCAACGGACATGCCGTACGTGTACCGCTACTCAATGCCTCGTTGACCGATTTTGTCTTTGAAGCATCCCGCCCGGTTACGGTGGATGAAATCAATGCCTATTTCAGGGAAGCCGCAGAAAACGAATTACAAGGCATTCTGGGTTATGAGGAACGCCCTTTGGTGTCGGTGGATTATGTCAATGATCCACGCTCCTCCATCATCGATGCACTTTCCACCATGGTCATTCATGAAACCCAGGTGAAAATTTATGCCTGGTATGACAACGAATGGGGCTATGTTAATCGTATGATGGAACTGGCTGCCAGGGTTGCCCGGAGCCTGTAAATGCAGACCGGGGTTCGCAACTACCTGCTGATTACCGGCGGCTATTGGGCCTTTACTCTGACCGACGGCGCGATACGCATGTTGGTGGTGCTGTATTTTCACTTGCTGGGCTATTCACCTTTCGAGGTGGCGATGCTGTTTCTGTTTTATGAGGCTTTCGGCATCGTCACTAACCTGGTGGGAGGGTGGCTGGGTGCCCGCATCGGGCTTAATTTAACCATGCACATCGGCATGGGCTTGCAGGTACTGGCACTGCTGATGCTCACCGTGCCGGAAGCCTGGCTCAGTGTGGCCTATGTGATGTTCGCGCAGGCTTTATCGGGCATTGCCAAAGACCTGAACAAGATGTCTGCCAAAGCCGGCGTAAAAACACTGCTTCCCGGACACGGTGACGGGGTCAGCGATTCCCGATTATTCAAATGGGTCACGTTGCTGACGGGTTCAAAAAACGCATTGAAGGGCGCAGGTTTTTTTCTCGGTGCAGTATTACTGGAGTTTGCAGGATTCCGGGGCGCATTGTTGATCTTGTCCAGCGGTTTGCTGCTGGTGTTGATTCTCACCGGGATATTGTTACCACGCGGAATGGGCAAAACGAAAACCAAACCCGTATTCACCCGGGTTTTTTCCAACACGCCGGCGATTAACTGGCTTTCAGCAGCGCGCTTCTTTCTGTTTGGTGCACGCGATATCTGGTTCGTGGTGGGCTTGCCGGTATTTCTGTTTTCGGTGCTGGGCTGGCGGTTCAGTGAGGTAGGTGCATTTCTTGCCGTGTGGATTATCGTTTACGGCATCATACAATCCTGTACACCGAAGTTGTTACGAGGCCACCACCCTGATGGTTCAACAGCCCGTTGGTGGGCCTTTGGTTTAGTGCTGATTCCTGCCTTTATCGCGCTGGCTTTGCAGCAGGGTATGGAGCCAAACCGGGTTATCATTGTTGGGCTAACCGTCTTCGGCAGCGTGTTCGCCATCAACTCTGCCGTGCATTCTTACCTGATCGTTGCCTGGTCTGAACACGACAACGTCTCGATGAACGTTGGCTTTTACTATATGGCAAATGCCGGCGGACGACTAACCGGTACCGTGCTATCCGGCTGGGTCTACCAGACACAGGGGTTAACGGGTTGCCTATGGTGGTCAGCCGCCTTTGTCTTGATAGCGGCTCTGTTGTCGTTACGCATACCGGCCAATCCTCAAAAACTGCCCTGAATTATAAAAGTTTCATTTGACCTGGAGTTAGCTCCAGGTACTAAACTCTCCCGAAAGCACTCATATTGAATGGATAGCACCGAGAGGGCGAGTCATGAAAAGAATATTTGCTGCCATCCTGTCGGGTATGCCCCGAGGTGGCGTGGGCGCGGCACTGCTTGCGACAGGTGTCGCCTGGAGCGCGCCGATTACATTCAATACTGCGCTACCCGTCGCAAAAAACGAGTTTCTGGTTCGCGAGCAATTGATCATTAACCAGTCCGGCAAAGACCCTGGCAACCTGAACCGGGATCGCACCGCCAAAGCTGCGGTGTCAGTACTGGGTTATGGCGTCAGCGGCAAGCTCGCACTGTTTGGCGTACTGCCTTACCGCGATAATGAACTGAAACTGACAGCCGCCGGTCAGCGCATGAATCGCAACGCCAGCGGTTTTGGTGACCTTACCGTGTTCGGCCGTTACACGGTTTTGCAGCGGGATCAGCGCGGAAAGAATTTTCGCATCGCCACCTTCGGCGGTGTCAAAGCGCCCACGGGTGAAGATGGCGAGCGGGACTCTCTGGGAGTGTTACCTGCGAGCGTGCAAGTCGGCTCAGGTTCATGGGATCCGCTAGCAGGCGCAGTGGCCACGTATCAAACACTGAATTACCAGATCGACGGCCAGATAAGCTATCAGATAAACAACGAAGCCAATAACTTTGAAGTCGGTGACGTAGCGCGACTTGATGGCTCTGTGCAGTATCGCGTGTGGCCGAAAACGCTTGGCGGGGGCATCCCCGCATTCTTGTATGGCGTCATTGAAGCCAACCTGATTCATCAACAAAAAAACCAGGTCAACGGACAGTCAGATCCCGATTCCGGAGGTACCCGGCTATTTTTGACGCCAGGTGTTCAATACGTAACAAGGCGCTGGATTGCAGAGACTGCTGTACAGATCCCCGTGGCACAGAACCTCAATGGCAATGCGCTGGAGAACGACTACATCGCCCGGGCCAGTGTCCGGTTTAATTTCTGAGCGCGTCAAAAAAAGGTGGCCATCATGGGCAAAATGATTTTAAAACTACTGGCCAGCATCACCGCTGTATTGCTGGGGCTGGCAGTGGTCGTCTGGCTGGTCTGGATACCTTCGGCACAGGAGCCCGGTTACGCGTTTGTCTCAGCCTGGGGTGAACCGGGCGCCGCACCCGGCCAGTTCCACGATCCGACAGGGGTCGCAGTTACGGATAGCGAAGTTTTCGTCAGTGATGCGCGGAACGCCCGCATCCAGGTATTCGATTTCGATGGGCATTTCAAACGCCAATTTGGCAGCAAAGGGAGTGGGGCAGGGCAACTGGGGCGCCCCATGAACCTGCGTATTGCCGCAAATGAGTTATATGTAGCGGATTACTGGAATGACCGTATTCAGATATTCGGTCTGGATGGTATGCCGCATCGCAGTATTGGTAAGGCCGGCAAGGGGCCTGGTGAGTTCAACGCACCCGGTGGCGTGGCGGTGGCCGACAATGGCGATCTGTATGTCGCCGATTTTTATGGCCAGCGCATTCAGCAACTGCGAGCTGATGGTGTTTTCATCAAACAATGGGGGAATACCGGAAAGCTTGGTATCCGCGCAGGTGAGTTCAATTACCCGATCGATGTGGCACTTGCAGATGATGGCACCCTGTACGTGGCGGATGGCTATAATGACCGTGTTCAGGTGTTCAGCCCGGACGGGCAGTTTGTACGTAAGTGGGGCGGGCCTTTTGGCATGAACATCTTCGGGCCATTCCATGGCTGGTTTGCAACTGTTACAGGAATCACCGTCGATCACAGCGGCAATGTCTTTGTCGCCGACTTCTACAACAACCGGGTTCAGAAGTTTTCAGCCGACGGTACGTTTCTGTCCGCCTTCGGCTACAGGGGCAAGGGGCCCGGCCAATTTGAAAAGGCCATTGCAGTCGCAGTAGCACGCGACGGCACTGTCTTTGTCGCTGACTTCACCAATAACCGCATTCAGAAGTGGCAACCTGCCAAACGTTCAACCCGGGGAGAAACACCATGATACGAAATTTGTTGTTAACACTGACAATACTTGTCTGGAGCACGAATGGCTGGGCGAAAGACTTTAACTACCAGGCAGACGTCAAGGGCATGGTTTGCGCGTTCTGTGCATACAGTGTGAATAAAAAAATCAGCACTCTGCCCGGAGTCGATGCCGAATCAGTAGACGTTGACCTGAAAAGCGGGCGTGTCGTTTTCAGCTCGGAACAGAAGGTTTCCAGAGAATCACTCGAAGCAGTCTTCACGGATTCCGGTTTCAGGCTGGAAAAACTCAGTGAAGTAGAACGCCCCCCGGCCAGTGGACAGTCACTGGAAAGACCCGCGCTGGTTCTGGATATGAAGCTGTATAGCCTGGATACAGTCCAGTTTGAATCGGTGTTCGAGGCGATTGGAAATATCGCGGCGGGTAATCAGTCACGCCTGCTCATCGAAGCGCCCGCGTTACTGGAAGATGATTTGCTAAAGCCAGTGCTCATGGGGCGTCAACAAGTCATGAAGGTACGCTTTATGCCATCCAGCACTGACGCGATTCACCTTCAGCTATATCTACGCTAACTGAACTAGAATGCACCCTGAATTTCAACTCTGGGACTAATCCCCGGTGCCGGGAAGCCCACAGCTTCCCGGTAATCTGCATCCAACAGGTTTTCGATAGCCAGCGCCATTCTCCAGTCAGGAGCAAATCGCCAGCTTGTACTGACATCAATTCGCACATAGTCGTCCAGGGTGGTTTTGCCGGTCGGAATCGAGCTGTCGATAACATCACCTACGTACGTAACACGCACGCTGCTCGTACGATTAGCGTGAGGTTGCCACAGTAACTCGGTGTTTGCCGTCCATTCCGGTCGCTGACGCAATTCCTCGCTGGAACTCCGCAGGCGTGTGGTCAGATGTGTTAACTGCCAATTCATTTGCAAAGTTTTCCAGACACCGCTTGAGCCAGAAACCTCGACGCCCTGCATGACGGCTTCCTTCCGGTTAACCAGCATGGGAGGCGGCCCCGGATCGAAATCAATCAGGTTAAAAAAGCGGTTCCTGAAAACGGTAACGCCGATGCGGCCACCCCGTTTTCCAATCGACTGTTCAATACCCGCTTCAATCGAACGACTCGTTTCCGGCAGCAATTGGGGATTGCCCACCAGCGGATTTCCCAGTGCAAAAAAGCCGGGTTGCTTAAACCCTTCATGCCAGCCTGCATGCAATCGGGAACCCCATTCCGGCAAACGGTAAACAACTCCGATGCGTGGACTGTATCGACTGTTGAAATTCTCTGCCTGATCAATGCGTATTCCAAATTCGATATCAAGGTCATCCAGTGGGTAATAGCCAAGTTCAATAAAACCGGCCGTCAGCTCACGGTCGAGCGAGAACCGGGAGGGGAGGGGAAAACCACCAAAATCGAGGCTGCCCCGGGTATTCCCCTTCTCGTAACGAAATTCGCCACCCGCCAACAAAGACAAGTGTGTTGATTTGAAACGTACATCGCCTGTCAACCGATAACGATTGAATTTATCATCACTGCGGTTGGCCGGTATGCCGAAAGGATCGCGCACACCGGGCGCGACACCCGGAGAACGAAAGTCAGTGCGCCGCTGCAAACTATCGGCACGCAGGGTGAGCTGCAAAGCAGGACGGAGTTCACTGACCAGTTCTGCGCCAGCAGTCCATTGCTCGCTGTCGCGTTGATCCGATATCCGGATAACCGAAAATTCAGGGCCGCCGCTGTCGTCAGGAAACGTGTTTGAATGATTACCGGTCAGATTGGTATGAAACTTAAGCCGGGTCTGTTTTGACAACTGTGAAGCACTCGACAGGCTTAATGATCGAAGTGTTTGTGCGCTGCCCGTGAACTGCTGGCCGGCATCGATATAGGAAACAGCCAGTGCCAGATCTGTTCCTGCGACATCGCCACTCACGCTTGCCGACGCCGAATTAAAACCACGTGCACCGTGTGCGGCCTTAACGCGGGTTTTTGAGCCGGGTGTGTGCGAACGGGTAGTGATGCTGATCACACCGGACAGGGCATCCGACCCCAGCGCCAGGGAAGCCGGCCCCCTGATAATTTCAATACGTTCGATGATGGCCGGATCCAGACTGGAAAAATCTACAGACCCCCCTCGGCTGTTGGTCGGATCATTTATCGGTATGCCATCAACTAACACCAGCACAAGACTGGGATCTGAACCGCGCAGATAAACAGAGCTGATCGCGCCACTGCCACCTGAGCGGTCAAGATGAAGCCCAGGCACCTGGCGTAACAACTCGGTGACAGACCCCGGCTGCTGACGTTCAATCATTTCTCTATTGATGACAGTGACAGAAGAGGCACCACGAGCCAGTGGCCTGGCTTGTTGTAATGCCGAAATAACAATTGGCCCTAATGCCTCTGGTGGCGATTCAGCTGACTCGGCCACCATCGAAGCACTGTAGAGCAACAAGCTCGTCGTCATGAATACAGGCAGACGCCGGACACACAGTAGCAACATGGTTTTTACGGTTTTGTAGTGTCGGACGTTAACCGGTAAAGTGCCCCGTTCTCACCACCAAAACTGGTGATATACACTTCTCCCTGTTGGTCTTCACCAAAACTGGTAATGCTGAAACTTGCTTTCCTGAGCAACGTACTACGCCACTCAGCATTGTCAGAAGAAGGCCAGGCACCGAATACCGAGCTGGTACAAAAATCGGCATATAGGTATGTACCGACCAGATCTGGAAACGCACTGCCTCGATAACGATAACCACCGATTATGGCGCAACCGGAATAGTGGCCGTACTCGATGATCGGCAAGACCAACGAACCGTCATTACAATCGTAGGTTGGCTTGAAACACAGATTACCCTCCATGCGTCGCCAGCCGTAGTTTTCTCCACCCTTGCTGTTTGCCGGCTGGAAGTTAATCTCCTCACGCTTCGTTTCGCCAACGTCGCTGATAAACAGGTCACCGGTCTCACGGTCAAAACTGAAACGCCAGGGGTTTCTGAAACCCAGCGCCCAGATTTCAGGTCGCGCCTTTTCCCACCCCTTGAACGGATTATCATCCGGTATGCCGTATGGCGTTCCATGATCGACATCCAGACGCAACAATTTGCCAAGCAGCTCAGTCTTGTTTTGAGCACGGTTATGCGGATCGCCACCCGAATCCTCATCATCCGTACTACCGAATGAGCCACCATCTCCCATCCCTATATATAGGTAACCATCCGGCCCGAACTGTAGTTGTCCACCATTATGAATCTGCGCTGTCTGTTTGATCGTCAGAAGGGGGTAGGCCGAACCTGGATCTATCTGATCAGGATTATCGCTAACCTGGTATCGGGCAATGACAGTATCCTTGTCGAGGTTGGTGTAGTTAACGTATACGTAACCGGTTTCCTGATAGCGCGGGTGAAAAGCCATGCTCAGGAAACCTGTCTCACCGCAGCAGGACACCCTGGAGCGAATATCCAGAAACGGTTCAGGAAGTTTGTGCCCGTTGCGGATAATAGCTACGGTGCCGTGCTGTTCAGTAACAAACAGACGACCACTGTCATCACCGGCGTGCGTTACCGCAACGGGGTTATTCAGACCTTTGGAGATCAGCTCAAACCCGATTGCAATGTCAGGTAACTGCACACTGTCCGATGGAAGGGGAGTGACAACTGGTTTGCATGCAGCAAGCACCAGCGCTGCGGCACAGGCAAGATTTCCGGCTTTAGGTAACGCCATTGCAATGAATCTGTTCATCATTGTTATGAGACATGCGATGCGAAGACGCATCCTAGCTGGTTTCAGATGTTTATAAAAGTTGAAGTTGGTGATACAGCAGGCTTGTAAACAAACGATCAGGTGCTGCAATAGGGACACGGGCAGGCGATTTTTTCGGTTCCAAGTATAGGTTTACATAACATGAACCCCCTAGTACTATTTCCTTGGGATCTATTTGGGCCTCTCCGGGTGAGGTGGCCTGGCACCCTGCAAAGGCCGGGGTGTATTAACTCATGGGCAGGCTGAAAATGGATTTCGCCTCGACTTAAGCAAGAACGAGGGCGGATATTCTTGAATCACTGGTGCGGAAATACGTCTGCGGCAACCCGTGACCTCGCCGTGAGAGTGCTGGGTTCTGATGGCTCACCCAAAGCCATCTCGCAACTTTTGCAGCATCTCGTTTTATTATTCAATGCTAACCGTGCCTGTTTCTTCAATCTGCATCCTTTCGATGGCTATCAGGAGTGGGTGCCCGCCCAGGCAGGTGCGGGTCAAGGTGATGCCACCCCTTCCCGAACACTGCTCGATGCCATCAAGCTGATTGACTGGGGTACCGTCACATCGGGTGATAGCGCCATCCAGTCACAGAACAGCGCCGGCTTGCTGTTGATTCCTGTTGTTTATCGCAATCACTGTGTTGCCTGCCTGGGAGTAGAGGCCGCAACGGTAGACGAGGCATGGCCCCGTGCGACAGTGGATTTGCTGGCTACAACAGCGCTCATGCTTGGTGAAGTCCTTGAACATCGCAAGACAGACCACAGCTTGAGTGACGTCTGTGAAAGGCTGGATCTGACGGGGCAGCTGAGCAACATCGGAATGTGGGACTGGAACACACTGACAGGAGAACTGTACTGGTCAGACACACATGCCTCGCTATTCGGGCTTCCCGCAGATACGAACCCAAGTTACGAACAGTTTATGGATTCGGTACACCCCGAGGATCGTGACGATGTAGAGGAAGCCATCCGCCTGTGTATCGATGAAGATATACCCTACTGCCATGAACACCGGATCGTACGGCCTGATGGTAAAACATGCTGGATGCTGGGGACGGGCGGCGTTCTCAGGCATGACAACGGGAAAGTCCATCGGATGGTGGGCGTGGTTCAGGATATAACCGCTCGCAAAATGACCGAGCAGGCTCTCCAGGGTAGTCAACAGTTACTGCGACAGTTTGGTGAGAGTATCAAGGATGTGGTGTTCATACGCGACATACATCCTGCCCGGTTCGTATTTATCAATGCAGCCTATGAATCACTGTGGGGTGATTCGATATCAGAGTTGTACAAGGATCCGCTCCGTTTTGTGAAATTTATTCACCCGGATGATCTTCCGGATGTTCGCAAAAATATGGCGCGACTGGAGCAGGGTACCGCCATTCGGCATGAGTATCGTCTTGTCCGCCAGGATCATTCCGAACGCTGGGTCAGAGTTGATGCGTTCCCGGTTCGCGATGAAGAAGGCAAGGTGTTCCGGATTGCCGGTCTGGCGGAGGATATTACGGACCAACGTAACAAGGAGGCACAGCGGAAGATCAGCGAATACCGGCAGCGCAATGCACTGGTTCGCGAAGTGCATCATCGCATCAAGAATAACCTGCAAGGTATTCTGGGACTGCTACGCCAGGAACTTGGTGAGCATCCCGCCCTGGAAAGCACCATGGAAAATGCAATCAGCAAGGTGCGTTCGATTGCCATAATTCACGGGCTGCAAAGCCAGGGGGCGCACGGTGAGATCTACCTGTGTGAAATCGTTGAAGCCATTGTACTTGCGGTGCGAGACATTCAGGGAAAATCAATTAACCTGAAGCTGAAAGTGAGTGTGGATCCGCCCCTGAAAATCCTGCCGGAAGAAGCGGTCCCGGTGGCGCTTATCCTGAACGAGTTGTTGACCAATGCCATCAAGCACGCCGGGCACAGCGAGAAAGATAGCGGTACCCATGTCGAATTCATCACGCAGCAGGACAGGGGAGTGATAAAGATATGTAATTCAGCGCCATCGGCAGTAAACGATTTCGACATGGAGGGCGGCAAGGGACTGGGAACAGGCCTGGAGCTTATCCGCTCACTGCTGCCACACGCCGGTGCAAACCTGGATATCCGCTATGTAGAAGCAGCAAATCAAGTCGAAGCCCGGTTTGCCCTTACTGCGCCCATTATAGTGGCAGCCGACCGAAATGATCGTCTGCCCGTGTTTGGAAAAATGAAGATGACGGTATAGGCACCGGTTGTGCAGGCTGACAAAGACGCATCCTGACCGGGTGCAAACACATAGGAGGAGGAACAAAAACCATGTGCAATACAAAAACATTAATTGTAGACGATGACCGCCTGGTGCTGGCTATGCTGTCCAGTGGTCTGGGAAAGGCCGGCTATGCAATAACGTCGGCGGCGGGTGGAAAGGAGGCCCTTGAGCTGATAGAGGAGGAGGAGTTTGATCTTGTTATCCTGGATATCCGCATGCCGGACATATCCGGCATCGATGTATCCTACATACTCAATGCAAGAAACATCCCTTTTCTTATCCTGACAGCCCACGCTGATGCCGAACTTGTCGAGTCAATGGTTGATAACGGCGCGCTCGGTTATTTAATCAAACCCGTCGATGTAGAGCAGATTATCCCGGCAATTGAGGCCGCCCTGAAACGTTCCGGAGAAATAAAGCAACTCAGGGAAAAAGAGCGGAACCTGCAATGTGCACTGGATAGTGACAGGAATACCGACAAGGCAGTCGGCATACTGATGGAGCGCTATCGACTGACAGGTGAAGATGCATTCCAGGTGCTGAGAATGCACGCCCGTTCGCAGCGACGCAAACTGGCCGAAGTCGCCGGTGAATTGGTAGGTGCTGAAACTATCCTAAACGGTGTATCGTACAACACTGCACCCAAACAAAATCTGTAGACACTCAACAAATACACGAATCAAGCCCGCCTGATAACTGCGGCAACCTTCCCAGGGCCTTACCCCAGCCCGCACATCAACCAGATGCAGCCTGTTTCTGTAGAACAGGAAGCTTCATTATGTATCAGGGGAACTGGATATGCCGGCAAACCATAATAAATCTGCTGACACCCGCTCAGTACAAGATGTCGATCTGGACAAATATTTGCGTGTGATTGAACAGAGCGCGGAACTGGTAATGATTACCGACTCCAGAGGCACCATTGAATACGTGAACAAGTCCTTTGAGCTGGCCACCGGCTTCCGCCATGAGGAGGTGACAGGAAAAACGCCTCGTATATTGAAGTCAGGATTGCAGGATACACAGTTTTACGACCGTTTATGGACTACGCTACTCTCAGGAAAGGCATTCTGCGATATCGTGATCAACCGACGCAAGAATGGAAATCTTTATTATGAAGAAAAAACCATTACCCCCCTGCGCGACCCGAACACGAAGGAAATTACTCATTTCATCTCTACGGGCAGAGATATTACGCAGCAGATCAATACTGACAGCAAGCTCCGACAAATTGTTAATTTCAACCCACTGACAGGGTTGCCCAATCGTTTTCTGCTGAAGGAACGTTTCGAGCGCGCACTCCTGACAGCGGATAAATACAATAAGCCCCTTGCGCTCGTTGTCATGGACCTGGACAGATTTCACAAGGTGAATGATACGTTCGGTCATGAGACCGGGGATTTAATCCTGAAGCAACTTGCCAACAGACTGCGAAAACTGACGTCGAGTGAGTCCATTCTGGCTCATTTGGGTAGTGATGTGTTTTCACTCGTATTCGAGACCAGCGGAATTACAGGCCGGATACCCGACTGGATACAGACGTTTTTCGAAGTATTGACTCCCCCCTTTGTGACGGATGACAAGGATATATACTGCTCCGCTGCACTGGGCATCAGCCTGTATCCACAAGATGGCGCGGATGTATCAACCATGCTCAGGAATGCGGAAACAGCGATGTACCGGGCAAAAAAGTTGGGGCCAAACAGTTACCAGTTCTACACATCTGACATGAATGTGCATTCGGTTCGGCAATTTGAAATGGAATCCGCTCTACGCCGAGCGCTGGAACGTGATGAATTCAGCCTTCACTACCAACCGCAGATCGACACCAACAGTGGAGTGATGACAGGAATTGAAGCCCTGTTACGCTGGGAGAGTCAGAAACTGGGGCTGATGATGCCCAATGAGTTCATTCCATTGCTGGAAGAAACCGGGCTAATCCTGCCCGTTGGCGAATGGGTAATTGATACGGCGTGCCGGGATTTGAGTCGCTGGTACAACACTGCAGGAGCAACGAATTTACGGGTGGCAGTAAACCTGTCCGCATTACAATTCCAGGACCCAGACCTTCTTCATATTATTAAATCAGCTGTACAAACTTGTCGGCTACCTCCCCATGCACTAGAGCTTGAGATCACCGAAAGTGTTGTTATGCAAGACCAAAAGCACACTATACAACAGCTGAAAATCCTGAATGCGAACGGATTTCGTCTTGCTATCGATGATTTTGGTACCGGTTATTCCTCCCTGAGCTATCTGAAGCATTTCCCGGTACATACGTTGAAGCTCGCGCAGCCCTTTGTCCATGGTTTGCCGGAAGATCCAGGTGACGTCGCGATAACACGCGCCGTTATTGCGCTGGCGCACAATCTGGGGCTTGAGGTTGTCGCTGAAGGTGTAGAAACACTCGCACAATTCGAATTTCTCAAAACTGAGATGTGCGACTTTGTACAAGGTTACCTTTGGAGCAAGCCACTTCCCGGAAAGGAACTGGAAGCTATCCTGAGTGATGGCACCTCTTTTTGCCCATCGGTATGGAAGTGACGTAATCCAACCAGTATGTGGCAGAATAATGACACCTGTCGGCAGATTATTGGAACTTGCGCTTGAACATGCTCATGATATTTCCCACGGGTTGGCGGGCTGATAGCATTTCATTATAGTCTGGCACACTATTTGTATAATATTGCACCGGAGATAACAAAAGTACGCTTTGGCTTCTCCACCGCGTCGCCCGATCCCCGCTTCGCAAATATTCAGATTTAACAAAATGGATGTTTGTAGATCCAGCCATGGGAAACGAAGACGTAATGCGATGCCCCTCTGTATCCGCAAATCAATTTTCTGGCGGCGCGAGAAGTTCTCCTGAGCATTGCTCTATGCCTGAAACAATAAAATGATAATGATGAATTAACAAACGGGTAGGAATTAAAAATGAAACTGACGATTCAGAATAAATTATTTATGGGCTTCGGTGCGGTATTGATAATTGTCGCACTGGTTTCGATCAACAACTTTTCCAAGATGAACAATGTATCTGAGATTGAGCACCGCCTGATTGATTTGCGTTTGCCGACAGTGATGGCCGGAATGCAGCTCACCGATGGCATCCACCTCTCACTTGCCGGACTACGCGGTTACATGATTCTGGGTAAAGATCCGGGTGCAGCCGAGAAATTCAAGGCCGAGCGTCAACGCGGCTGGGACCAGATCGACCAGGCTGTTCGAACTATGGATGAATTCTCCCAAAGCTGGACCAACCCCAACAACATCGGGATGCTGAATGATCTGAAGGGGGAAGTAGAGGCATTCCGCATCGCCCAACAGGAAGTGGAAGATATTTCGCATACAAACGAAAACATCCCCGCCTTCAACATACTGCTGACCAAGGCCGCACCACGGGCGTCTGAAATCCTCGGGGCTGTTACCGTTCTTATTGATGAAGAATCCAGATTGAGCGCGACTGCGGAACGTAAAACGCTGTTAAAGCTGCTGGCTGACAGCCGTGGATCCTTTGCTGTAGGTCTGGCCAATATCCGTGCCTATCTGCTTTCGGGCGATAGCCGGTTTGTAGATAGCTTCCACGCCAAATGGAAAGTAAACGAGGATCGCTTCGAACAGATTTCACATATGACCGGCCTGTTTAACGCCACTCAGGCCAAGGCATGGAACACTTACAAATCTCTACGCACCGAGTTTGCCTCTTTGCCACCTGAAATGTTCAAACTGCGCAGTAACAAGGACTGGAACCTGGCCAACTACTGGTTGGGCACCAAGGCAGCACCCAGGGCTGGAGCTATTATGAACATCCTGAAGGAAATGCGTGCTTCACAGGACAGTCTCGCCGAGATGGATCAGGGGTTGCTGGAAGATGAAACTGCTTCCATGGAAAACATGATGCTTATTGGCACATTGATAGCCCTGGGGATCGGTATATTCGTCTCTGTTTTCATTGGCCGAATGATCAGCGTCCCGCTAAAGGAAGTGGTAACCCGCGCCAAGGCAATCGCCAGTGGAAATCTCACCGGCTCTGCACTGAAATCAAAAGGCAATGATGAGCTGACTGAATTGGTCGGCGCTATTAACGACATGAGTAGCAACCTGAAAGATATTGTTCAACAGATTGCAGGGTCGGCGCTGCACATAGGCAGTTCATCCGAGGAGCTATCAGCGATTACCGAGCAGACCAGCCAGAGTATCTACGAGCAGCAATCGCAAACCGAGCAGGTGGCCACGGCGATGAATGAAATGAGTGCCACGGTACAGGAGGTGAGCAGGAATATCACCGGCACAGCGCAGTCTGCCGAGGAAGCCAATACAGAAACTGAAGAAGGGAACAAAGTGGTGGAAGAAGCCATACATGCGGTCAGACAACTGGCCGGTCAGGTTGAAAATGCGACAGAAGTCATTCATCAACTGGAACAGGACAGCGAGAATATAAGTGCTGTTATGGATGTGATTCGTGGCGTGGCAGAGCAGACCAACCTGCTGGCACTGAACGCAGCTATTGAAGCGGCACGGGCCGGAGAACAGGGACGTGGTTTCGCGGTAGTAGCAGATGAAGTGCGCACGCTGGCTGGTCGAACACAGGAATCCACCGAGGAGATCAACCAGGTGATTGAGAAACTTCAGTCCGGCTCCCGAAAGGCTGTTGAGGTTATGCACAAGAGTCGCGAAGAAGCCCAGTCCGTGGTCGAGCAGGCCACCAAAGCCGGCGCATCGTTATCAGCCATTTCATCTGCGGTGGCGCGTATCAACGATATGAGCACCCAGATTGCCAGTGCGGCAGAAGAACAGAGCGCTACCACCGAGGAGATAAACCGCAACATCGCTGGCATCTCCGAAATGTCCAATGAGACTTCCATCGGTGCGCAACAGACGGCTACCGCAAGTGGCGACCTTGCCAGGCTTGGTGCCGAACTACAGGATGTCGTGGGGCAGTTCAGAGTCTAACGGGAGACAGATGGCAACGCGGTAACAGGCCAGGTGCAGTTTATTTTATGCGCATAATGGTTATTATGTTAAATTATGTGAGTTTCTATTTAAAAACCCAACGAGGCTATCAACGCAGCTACTTGAGCCAGCCCCATCGAAAATGAGGACGCAATAGCATTCTTCACTTCACTGAGGTTAAAGCCCAGGTTAAACAGTATTCCAATCATTTGGCTTGCTGATTTTGAATACTTGCTCTTGATTGCGTTAGTGATTGCCAATGGTGTGAAGCCGGCATCCTTCAGCATAAGCCCCATTTGACCGGCGGTACTACTGAATGTGGTTTTAATCGCCTGGCTTATGGTGTTTGCCGAGTATCCATTTTCTCTTGCCCATACGACGATATCGTAGGCTTTGGCACCGAAAACAGATTTCAGGCCCCTGACGATATCGATTAAGCTATACCCAGCAGCTTTCATGGGGGCAATCATATCGCCCGCCTCTATCCCGAAGCGATCACGTAGCAAGCGCATAACAGGCTCCGATCTTTCCCCCAACTGCTTCCATGTTAATGCCGCTGCCTGATTCCCGATGTTCATGACACCACTAAGACTAAAGGTTATATCATCCAGATCGAAGCCGGCATCGCGTAATGATTCAAATAGCCATCCGAGGGTTTGATTCGTTGCACTATTCACAAACTTCTGAACAAACGAACTCAGCCCATACCCTGCCGACTTCATTATTCCTGCCACAAATTCAACCGGTGAGTTATAAATCCTGCGTAAGGTATCAAACGCCTTGTCACCAGCAATGTTGCCGGCCTTTAGAACTCCTGCCGCCTGCGATATCGACTTCCCGCCGGATTTCAGGCTTTGCACATAACGGTCAAGATCTGCAGTCGACATGCTGTTTGATAACTGGGTTACAGGAATAGCACGTACCATGACACGGGGAGCAGCCGCTGCGGCACTCACATCGGCTGACAGTATCCTGGGTCTTGCAGACAGCCTGCTACCATCAAGCGCCCTTATCTCGATGCGTTGTTTCCCTGTTTTGGGTGCCCTGAGATTGACGGTGAAACTGGCTTGCTTTTGACCCTTGTACCTTGCCCTGATTGTTCGGGTCTTGTTGAGATATTTAACGGTGATGCCGGTGACAGCCCGATCATCTTTAGCGGTCACTGTCAGTTTAAACGGCTTGCCCGGTTGCAGCTTTTTGGGGATTGTGGCCCCGGTAATGATTGCTGGCTGATTTTTGATTACGAGGCCCTTGGGGGCAGCATTGGCTAAGTGACTTACCCCAGGGAACAAGAGACATAACACAAGAGATTTCACCAGGATGTTTTCTAACAGGTGTGCGTTTTCTCTCATTGATCTCTCTGCCTTCATGTCGTTGGAGTTGTATTATCCACATTAGCCTCTTGTTTATCTAAGCGATATCCCTCAAATTGGGGATGCCAGATTCGGGTTATAAAATACACGCTGCATATGATGGCTATCATCACCAGTATATTCAGAAGGTGACGGGTGAACATTGCAGGGTTCTGTAAAGCATTGCCTGTGAGTAACGGTACGATGATCATTAACAATAGATACAACAGAACCGGGGCCATAAACGCATCCCTGATCCTGGTATGATTTCCCAACATCATCTGCAAAGACAGCAATGGCACATAAATCACTATACCAATCACTCTGTGTAATTCAGCCGCATCAAGGCCGATTACCCCCAGCTCCCAGCCATTAGATACCGCAGCCATTGCAACTATTATCCGCAGGCTGTTCGCCAGCAAGCAAGTCGCCCATGATGCTGTAATTGCCGCAGTTAGCAACAGTAACTGAGCAGCAATCAATGCCCACAAACCAACGTCCTCCTCTGGATCAGGCCGAGCAACCCACGCATAGACGACAAATGACATCAGCATGAAGTTGATTCCAGCGCAGGACTTTACCAAACGTACATCTGCGCTCTCACTGACCCATTCAAAATTGTCATCCCTGTGGAACTCGTGACCGGTTAGTCCTTCCAGTAACAACGATAACGGACGAAACATCCATTCAAGATCTGCCGCTGAAGCAATGCTGTAGTGGTGCTTTAACAGCACAGCTAATGCCGTTACTACCAGCCACCACCCTGCAGAGGGCCAATGCCAGGTTTCACGCCTGAACGGCATAACGCTTTCCCCACATCCGGCGGACAAAGGTTAGCAGTCCAAGCATCATGCCAATCCACAGTAATTCCGGTTCCGGCATAGGTTTACCGACAGCAAGGTTGCTGACACCCTTTGGCAGCGGCAAGGGTTGTTTGACATCCTTTGCTTTTGTTGTGGTGTTGCGTATTGTTTCGTCCACAGCAACAAACGACGTATGGCGGGTCAACAAGGAATACTTTAAGCCGAGCTCGGTTATGTTCTTGCGCTGTTCTTTTGGTGTGGCGTCAGGAATAACGTATAGCCGCTCGAGACGCTTGCGCGCCCATAATTGCGGTAAGGTGGTATCGGATGTATCGGCATCCGGTAAAGCGAAAGACCACTGCGCATCGCCCTGCCCGCTCACGCCTTTCAGCGTTATGCTGGCGTTTGCAGAGGCATTGCGATATTTACCGATCACCATAACGGGCCTTTGCGCCAGCATGTCAGGTATTTTCGCAGGCTCCATGTCGTATAGCTCGACACCTTCTGCTTCCAGGCGAATATTCGTCAGGGCCGGGGTTGAAATATAGTCCTTAAAGCGTTTTGCCTGACGTGCAGCCTCCACACGATTGGTCACTACAAAGGCTTCTGCGCGACCTGCCCTGGCAATGCCCTCTATCAGATAACGATTGACTGAAGAACCAATACCAAAGGCAAACAGGTTGTTGCGGTGTAATTGTTCGTCTATTAACCGAAAGACACGGTCTTCTGCGCCGATATAGCCGTCGGTCACCAAAACAATATTCCGCGATACGTTCTCGTCACTTTTCATGGAAAAAACGGTTTGTAGCGCACTGTACAAATGTGTTCCACCGCCGCCACGCTGGTTTTTCATCATAGTCATTGCGCGTACAATATTGCCCGGCGTTGCGGTAAGGGGTTGAGGTGATAACACGGAGGACCCACCGGAAAAAAACAGGATATTGAAGTGATCTGTGGGTTTCAGATTACTCAACAGGCTATCCATCAACTCCCGGGTGGTGTCTAGCGGGAAACCGGACATGGAGCCGGACACATCGACAATAAAGAAATAATCGCGTGCGGGTATCTGTTCCGGCAAGACCCGCACTGGCGGCTCAGACACAAGAAGGAAATAGTTTTCACCGTTTGCTTCGAGCCGGGTCAGCCCGGTCAGGATCTGATCGTCCTGCAAACGGTAGCGCAGAATGAAATCGCGATTGCCGGCTTTAGACGCATTCTTGAGTGACAATTTTACAGACTGTTTACCCTGCCATATCGCGTCCAGCACGTGGCTGGGGGACTCCAGGCTGCTAATTGGCAGCGGTGATGCCATATCGACGGCAATGTCATACTCCACCGGGTCGTGAGTACCCTCGGCCAGATAGGGGTTCTGCATCCACTGTGTTTCGCCAGTTGCATGTGCTGCATCACCCCCATAGCGTGGACCGACAACGCCGGGGTATAAAAATTCGTATACGCCCTCCTCGGCAGACAGAATTTCTGTATAAGAAAGGGTGATCGTTACCTCGTCACCCGGCAAGATGTTTGCGACAGCCAT
>UOFN01000001.1_pt1 | contig 20851 bp, 16 predicted proteins | sample 1990111 | NCBI WGS metagenome assembly UOFN01 (sample SAMEA4728526, study PRJEB27164) | hydrothermal vent metagenome | biome: marine basaltic hydrothermal vent biome; feature: marine hydrothermal vent; material: mineral | place: Pacific Ocean | collected 2011-06-14/2011-07-23 | depth 1741 m | reverse complement strand
AGCCGCACGTTAGTATTGGATCGGAGACACCTTGGCACTCGACCGCTATATCAATTCAGAGATCGCCAAACCGCTGGTTCTTGGTGTCACACTGCTGATGGTCATCTTTATCGGCTTCACTGCCGCCGTAAAACTGGGCGAGGCAGCCAGTGGCCTGATTGGTCTGGATACGGTCGCACGACTGATTGGCCTTAGCACGATCATCGCTCTGGAGATATTACTTCCTACCGCACTATACCTTTCCATTATCGCCACACTGAGCCGCTTTTACCGGGATTCTGAAATGTCTGCCATGCGCGCTTCCGGTATTGGCGAGCTGAGAATTCTTGGATCGCTGAGTTACATCACCCTGATAGTCGCCGTCATCGTAGGCATTATTTCCATCTATGGAAGACCATGGGCCTATCGGGAAAGCTATCGTCTGGAAGCTGAGGCGCGCGCTGAATTTGATATACGGAAAATCGAGCCGGGGCAGTTTATCGCGCTACAAGACAGCAAGTACATTCTCTTCGCGCGCGACGTCGACAAGGAAACCGGCAAGCTCCGGGAAGTCTTCCTGCAAAGCGAACGAGGCGAGAACGTGCAAGTCATCTTTGCCCGTGAAGCCTACCTTCCCCCCGTCACGTTTGGCGAAGAACGTCGCTTTGAACTTTCTGATGGCTACGGCTATCTCCTCGATGTCAACGGAAGTCGTGACCGGACGTTGAAATATCGGGAAATGACTATCAAAATTCCCACCGAGAAACCAGACACCAACTACCGACGTAAGGCGGAACCCACGCATGTCCTGCGTGAGTCTAAATCGCCCAAAGACATTGCCGAGTTTCAGTGGCGCAGCTCAACACCTTTAGCCACTCTGATGCTCGCCATGCTGGCTGTACCTCTCAGTCGTAGCGCACCTCGACAGGGCCGGCACAATAATTTTCTGATCGCCATTCTCGTTTATATTGGTCTTTTCAACCTGATCAGTGTGGCACGCAACCAGGTCGAGGAAGGCACTATCCCCGCATTCCCCGGAATCTGGTGGGTTTACATCCTGCCTGCACTGCTGTTTGCCGCGCTCATGCTCTGGCCTGTCTGGCAACGGCGGAGACACTGACATGGGACGTCTGGATCGCTACATTGCATCACAACTGCTGAAAGACTGGGTGCTGGTGTGGATAACCCTTTCCGCTATATTCAGCTTGCTGACCGTCGTTGACGAGCTCGAGCGTGTGCAGCGGAATTATCAGGCTGCCGATGTTCTACGCTTCGTCCTTTACACCTTGCCTCAACGCTCTCTGGATCTGATTCCAGTCATAGTCTTGTTGGGCACCATCCTCGCACTAGCCAGGCTGAACAAGAACAGCGAGATCATTGCCATGCGCGCCGCCGGCATGCCTTTATCCCGTTTTTTTCACGCCGTCGCAGGTCCTGCGCTGCTACTGGTTGTGGCACTTTATGCGACCGAAGAATATGTCTCTGCACCGCTGTATCAACAAGCCGAAGCAGAAAAAAATCAGGCCCGTACCGGCCGCAACAGTCTGCTGACCAAAGCTGGACTGTGGTCTGTCGATCGCTATCGTTTTTTCAACGTAAGGAGCCTGCAGCACGGGAAAATACCGACACAAATTTACCTGTATCAATTTTCCCCCGATGGAGAACTGCTGGATTTTGTCCACGCACAATCTGCCCGACCTTCACAGGATCGTAACTGGCAGCTCTTAAACGTGTCTCAAAAAACACTAACTAGCGGAAAATTAATTACCACCTTTCGTGAACAACGGGCAATGGGGCCATTCTGGTCGCCCGATGAGCTGCCGGTACTTCCTTTACCGGTTGCCGGCATGACCTTGTCCGGGCTCTATGACTATGTCGAATACCTGCGTTCCACAGACCAGAACTGGGAACATTCAGAGCAGCTGTTCTGGCAAAAAATCGCCCTTCCCCTGATAGCGGGTGCCATGGTGCTGCTCGGCACCCCGATTGGTGCCAGACTGGCAGCGCAGCGCAGCGCAGCGTTCGGCCGCAACCTGGCCATCGGTGCCGGAGCCGGGATCGGTTTTTTCCTGCTCGCCCAGATTATCAACACCGGGGGGGCATTGATCGGGCTTCCTCCTGCTATGGTAGCGTTTATACCAGTTGTTCTGGTGCTTGCAGCCACCGGCTGGCTGTTCTCCCGGATGCGCTGATTTGTTCGCCACCACCACAAAAGGCATAATCCGCAATCTCATGCGACCCGACTATCACCTTACCCGCTGACCCACCACCATGCGTTTGATGATTTCTTTTTTCAGGGCCTATCCCTGGCACTCGGCCATTATGCTGATCGCGCTGCTGTTTGCCGGCATTGCAGAGGGCATAGGCCTATCCGCACTGCTACCACTACTCAACATCGTTATCAGAAACGATCCCGGCAACGGCCTGGGCGCGAACACGCAACCTCCCAACGAGTACGAGCAGAGAGTCATCGACGTCCTGCTCCAGTTCGGTATTTCACCGACTATCGGCTCACTGCTGATCATTATCGTGCTCGGCGTGACAATCAAGAGCCTGCTGTTGCTGATCGCCAAAAGAAAGGTCGGCTACACCGCCGCCCAGGTCGCAACCGACCTCCGGCTGGAAATGCTGCGCGCCATGTTGCGCAGCAAGTGGGAGTACTTTATCCACCAGCCAATCGGCCGCCTGACCAACCGACTGGCCACCGAAGCACAGCGCTCCTCGGATGCCTTTGTCAGCGGCGCCACCGTAATAACCTATCTCATACAAGCCATCATCTACGGGGCTGTCGCCATGGCAGTTTCCTGGAGAGCCACTCTGATCAGCCTCGCGATCAGCATCATCATCATCGGCGTCTCGCATTTTCTGGTTCGCATGACGCGTCGGGCAGGGAAAAAACAGACCCGGCTTTTTGCTTCGTTATTAACCCAGTTGACTGACATACTGCAATCCGTCAAACCACTGAAGGCCATGTCCAAGGAGCACCTGGCCGACAAGGTGCTGACTATGGAAACCAGGCGCATCAACAAGACCTACAGGAAAATGGTATTGAGCACCGCCGCACTGAATGCTGCGCAGGAGGAAATGTTTGCGGTCGTGGTAGCGGCCGGCATGTTCATCGCTCTGGTCAAACTCAATATGCCGATAGCCACCGTGACAATACTGACCGTAGCGCTGGGCAAAATGCTCAGCCAGCTGGGCAAGGTACAAAAACAGTACCAGAAGCTGGCCGCCAGTGAGAGTGCCTTCTGGTCACTCAAGAAGGGTATCGAGGAAGCACGCCATACCGAGGAATACCTTGGTGAAGGCGCAACACCGAGCCTCAACACCGGCATTCGGCTTGAACAGGTTACCTTTGGCTACGACCCTGACAAGCCGGTGCTGCGCGACATCAGCATCGAGATACCTCATGGCAAGCTGACAACCTTCACCGGCCCGTCCGGTTCGGGCAAGACGACTGTGGTCGACCTGGTCATTGGCCTGCTCAAACCGCAAGGCGGCAATGTGCTGATCGACAAGGTACCTCTGGACAAGCTCGATATGCGCGACTGGCGTCGCATGATCGGCTACGTACCCCAGGAAACCCTGCTGCTGCATGCGTCGATTGCCCACAACGTCACGCTTGGTGACCCGGAACTCGCAGAGGAAGACGTCGTACGGGCGTTAAAAGAAGCGGGCGCCTGGGACTTTATTGCACACCTGCCGGACGGCATACACAGCACGGTGGGGGAGCGTGGCACCAAACTCTCCGGCGGCCAGCGTCAGCGTATCGTGATTGCGCGGGCACTGGTACATAAACCAAAGTTATTAATCCTTGACGAAGCAACCAGTGCGCTGGATCCGGAAAATGAGGCAGCCATCGGCAGGACCATGGAAGCTCTGCGCGGCAAACTGACGATCCTGGCCATCTCTCACCAGACCGTGATGGTTGAAGCGGCCGATTGCGTTTACCGGCTGGAAAATGGCGACGTAGTGAAAGTCCGGGGCTAATGCCCTGCACTATTCCCTTGTGCCCTGAAACAATGCCCTGACGCGCTCCACCGCGTGAACCAAATCATTTGACTGTGCGGTCGACGATGCCGCCGGCTCACCCAACCAGGCAACACGCCCTTGTTCCAGTAAGCGCTGATAGACAAGCCGGATATCCCGGCTCAGGCGCGGGTGGCCCCAACGCATCATTCCGCTATACATTAAAGCGCTGAAACGGAAGTCCACAGGAATTTCCTGATCTGCTCGCATCGGGTAGCCCTGCCCTCCGAGCGGAGCCATCCATACCGGCTTGCCGGTTGCGCAGGCTTCGCTGAGCATGGAAATACTGTCGGCCGTTACTATCAGGTCATCGCACAGGGCCAGCATGCCAAAATAAGGATTCTCGGAATCATCAGGCCGCCAGCGATACACAACATGCGGGAGTGAAATTTCACGCTCGAAAATATCAATCACCGATGATCGGGTACGCGCACTGGTCGAGACCAGCAAGGAGCCGCCATTTTTGCGCACGTGCGCCTCTGCCTGCCGCACAATCGTGCGGGCATTTTGTGGCCCGAGGGTATAAGGGCCGCTGTCACCGCCCAGAATCACCGCCGTGCGTGGACCAGGGAGGTGGGCGAACTGCGGCTCCCAACGAGCAGCCTCCTGCTCAAGCCGGTCAGGCGTTACCCGATGCAGGGTCAAGACGTTTTGTAACACGTTCGCATGGTTTGCAAGCCGATACTGCGGCGTCGTCACCACCAGATCGAAATTATCCGGGCGTGCCCAGGGGCGCCCAATATGCACGATACGCGTGCTCCCTCCCTGCTGCGCCCGTATCCAGCGACACACCGGTTCATTTCGCATACCCGCAGAAATCACTAAATCCGGCCAGGGTGGTACCAATGGCGAAGATTTTTTCAGCCGGATACCACGCAGGTCGCTGCCACGAAACAGGCTGGTTCGAAACTCGCTGCTGCGATAGCTGAGCGTCTTGAGTTCAAAGGGCCAACCCAGCGCCTCACCAAGCGCGATCACCTGATTACGTTCTCCGGCGCGATAGCCGGTAACCAGCCAGACCAGCGGTGGATTCTCTCCGACATCATTCTGGCCGGGCTGTGTGGGTTCGACGGGGTTCATGGGCAAAGATTTTTCGGGCTGACACCCCGGGACTCCTTCAAGGAATACTAGTGCCGCCGTTCAACTCCAAGTACAATTCAGCGTTTGCGAATCTAGCGGCTTGTGTCGCACGGCGCAACTATCCTGCCCCGGATCTGGATGAGTTTTCTGCATGCCTGACTACAAAGAATATCTTGAACGCATTTTTGATGTGCTCAAGCCCTTCGCCAAACAAGGTATCCTGCTCAACGAAGAAAGCGAGCTGGTCACCGAACTCGGCCTGACCTCATTGCAGGTTATGGAGCTGATTGAGCAACTGGAAGACCACTTCGACATGTCGATTCCGCTTAATATCCTGCCCGACATCCGCACCGTACACGATCTGGCGCTGGCGCTGGAAAAACTCAACTCCTGAGATTATGAGCCTGCATGAGCTTGTTCGATAAATTCCAGCCAATTGCCGACATCCAGGCCGAGCTGCAACAACTGGGCATAATGCCTTTTGGTGCCATCACCGAAAAGCTGCTGTCCCCGACCGAAGCAATTGTCAATGGCCACAAGGTTATTCTGGCTGGCACCAATAATTACCTCGGCCTCACTTTCGAACCCGAGTGCCTGGAAGCCGCGAAAAAGGCTATTGATGAACTGGGCACCGGCACCACCGGCTCACGCATGGCCAACGGCACCTTTGCCGAACATGTGGCGCTTGAAAACGAACTGGCTACGTTCTTCGACCGTAAACACGCCATCGTCTTTTCCACCGGCTATGCAGCGACGATGGGCATGGGTTCCACCCTGGCAGGCCCGGGCGATGTCATTGTGCTCGATGCTGACAGCCACGCCAGCATCTATGACGGTGTACGCCTCGGCGGCGCTGATATCATCCGTTTCCGCCACAACGACCCAGCCGACCTCGACAAACGCCTGCGCCGACTCGGTGACCGTATCGACAATACCCTGATCATTGTTGAAGGCATGTACAGCATGATGGGCGACCAGGCACCACTGGCCGAGATTGCCGAAGTCAAACGCAAGTACGGCGGCATGCTGCTGGTCGACGAGGCGCATTCGCTGGGTATGCTCGGCGATCATGGCCGTGGCGTGGCGGAAGCCGCCGGCGTGGAAGACGATGTCGATTTCATTGTCGGCACCTTCAGCAAGAGTCTCGGCGCTACCGGCGGCTACTGTGTCAGCAACCACGACCAGCTGAATGCGATTCGCTTTGCCATCCGTTCCTATATTTTTACTGCCTCACCTTCACCGTCGGTTATCGCCTCGACACGCGCTGCACTACGCCTGATGCAGGAACGCCCATACCTGCGCGACCAGCTGTGGGCTAACGCCCATCGCCTTTACGATGGACTGAAGGCCCTTGGATTACAGGTCAGCCCCGAAGTCAGCCCGGTGATTGCTATCACCATCAAGGACCGCAACCAGGCCATCGACTGGTGGAACCGGTTATTACAGAACGGTGCCTACGTCAATCTGGTGATGCCACCTGCTTCACCGACTGAAGACAGCCTGTTGCGGTGCAGTGTCAGCGCCGCACATAGCACAGAGCAGATTGATTCAATCATCAAGGCTTTTGCCGACATAAATGGATAAACTCAATATCATCGGTAACGGCCCGCTGCACGGTGAGGTCACTATCTCTGGCGCCAAGAACGCGGCACTGCCAATTCTCGCAGCCACGTTATTGTGTCCCGAACCTTTCGTGCTGAGAAACGTACCGCACCTGCGCGACATCACCACAACACTGGAACTGATGGGTCGATTTGGTACCAGCATCGAGCTGGCAGATGATATGTCGCTGGTCGCCGACTGTTCGAATCTCACCAGCGTAGTCGCTCCTTACGAACTGGTGAAAACCATGCGCGCATCGATCCTTGTTCTCGGCCCGCTACTGGCGCGTTTTGGCGAAGCCGAAGTGTCATTGCCCGGCGGCTGCGCCATTGGCTCACGCCCTGTCAACCTGCATATACAGGGTCTGAAGGCTATGGGTGCAGATATCGAAATCGAAGATGGCTATATCAAGGCAAAAGCGGGACGCCTGAAAGGTACACGGTTCTTTTTTGATATCGTCTCCGTCACCGGCACCGAAAACCTGATGATGGCTGCCACCCTCGCTGAGGGTACAACGGTACTGGAAAACGCCGCGCGCGAACCTGAAGTCAGTGATTTGGCTACCTGTCTCATCGCCATGGGTGCGCGAATCAGCGGCGCGGGCAGCGACACCATTACGATCGAGGGCGTGGAACAACTGCATGGCGGAGATCACACCATTACAGCCGACCGTATCGAAACCGGTACGTTCATGGTGGCAGCCGCTACCACCGGCGGGAAAATCCACTTGCGCAACACCAAACCTTCTTACCTGGATTCGGTCATCGAGAAGCTGCGCGACGCTGGTGCCGAAGTGACCTCGGACGGGAACAGTATCGATATTGATATGCACGGCAAGCGTCCGCAAGCCATTAACCTGACGACAGCTCCTTACCCGGCTTTCCCGACGGATATGCAGGCCCAGTTCGTGGTACTCAACAGCATCGCTGACGGCACCGCCACAATTACAGAAACCATATTCGAAAACCGTTTCATGCACGTGCAGGAACTGCAACGCATGGGTGCTGATATCGAACTCCAGGGCAACACGGCCATTGTGCGCGGCATCGACAAGCTACACGGCGCGCCGGTCATGGCCACCGACCTTCGCGCATCCGCCTGTCTGGTTATTGCAGGGCTCGCAGCCGAGGGTGAAACACTGATTGATCGCATCTATCACCTGGACCGCGGTTACGAGCGAATCGAGGAAAAACTTTCTCAATTGGGTGCAAAAATAAAGCGTGTACCAAACCACCCCAAGGAGATCAACTAATGAAAGCCAGAGCCGCAGTCGCCTGGGGAGCCAAACAACCCCTGTCCATAGAACTCATCGATGTAGAAGGCCCGAAGGAAGGCGAGGTTCTTCTCAAAGTTATCGCCTCGGGCGTTTGCCACACCGATGCCTTTACCCTCTCTGGAGAAGACCCGGAAGCCGCTTTCCCCGCTGTGCTCGGCCACGAAGGCGGCTGCGAAGTCGTGGAGTGCGGCCCCGGCGTAAAAGATCTTAAACCCGGCGATCATGTCATTCCTCTATACATCCCCGAATGTGGAACTTGCGAATACTGCCAGTCGACCAAAACCAACCTGTGCCAATCCATCGCCTCGACGGTGTGGACGGGTTATATGCCGGACCGCACGCGACGTTTTTCTCTGGATGGGAAACCCATCTATCACTACATGGGTTGCTCGACGTTTTCCGAGTACACCGTGGTACCGGAAATTGCGCTGGCCAAAATCAATCCCGCCGCACCGCTGGAGAAAGTCTGTTTACTGGGCTGCGGCATCACCACTGGTATCGGTGCAGTACTCAACACCGCTAAAGTCGAACCGGGTTCGACGGTTGCCGTATTCGGCCTCGGCGGTATCGGGTTGTCCTGCGTGCAGGGTGCCGTGATGGCAAAAGCCGGACGCATCATTGGCATCGACATGAACCCGGACAAGTTCGAAATGGCCAAAGCGCTTGGCGCGACAGATTTTATTAACCCGTCAGAACTGGGTGGAAGCGTGACAGAAGCCATTGTCGAAATGACTCATGGCGGCGTGGATTATTCGTTCGAGTGCATCGGCAATGTCGATGTGATGCGCGAAGCACTGGAATGCTGCCACATGGGCTGGGGCGTTTCGACCATCATTGGCGTAGCCGGAGCCGGGCAGGAAATCTGCACCCGCCCCTTTCAGTTAGTCACTGGGCGCAGCTGGAAAGGCACCGCTTTTGGTGGCGTAAAAGGTCGCAGCGAATTACCCGGTTACGTGGATCGCTATCTGGCGGGAGAAATTGAAGTGGACAAGATGGTCACTCACTCCATGCCGCTGGAAGATATTAATCGGGCTTTTGATCTCATGCACAGTGGCGAAAGCATTCGCTCTGTTATTGTCTTCTGAGGTTTCGGCATGCAACAGATCGAACACGTTAAAGAATTTGGTGGCTGGTTAAACCGCTATACGCATAACTCGGAGAGCTGCCATTGCGAAATGACCTTCTCCGTATACCTGCCGCCTGCCGCAGACACACAAAAAGTCCCGGCGGTTTATTTTCTCTCCGGGCTGACCTGCACCGATGACAATGTCCGCATCAAAGCCGGCGCACAACGCTATGCGGCAGAACTGGGCCTTGCCTTGATCATGCCCGACACCAGCCCGCGTGGCGAAAGCGTTGCAGATGCGCCTGATCGCTACGATCTCGGTCAGGGTGCCGGATTCTACATCAACGCAAGTCGCGAGCCATGGGCCAGTCACTACCAGATGTACGACTACGTCACTCGAGAGCTTCCAACTCTGATCGAAACAGAACTGCCGCTGATCCCCGGACTTAAATCAATTTCCGGACACTCCATGGGGGGCCACGGCGCATTGATCTGTGCGCTTAAAAACCCTGACGCTTACCGCTCGGTCTCTGCCTTTGCACCGATTTGCCATCCTGTCCAGTGTGGCTGGGGTGAAGGTTGCCTGAGCGAATACCTTGGCGAGGATCGGGAAATATGGAAAAGCTGGGATGCCACCGAACTTGTAAAGGCTGGCGCAAAACCTGTTCCGCTATTTATCGACCAGGGGACTGGCGACGAATTCCTCGCCGAACAGCTTAATCCCCAGGCCCTGCTTGATGCCTGCCAGGAACAGGGCAATTTCCCGGTTACGTTGCGAATGCAAGAAGACTACGATCACAGCTATCACTTCATCGCCAGTTTCATTGGTGAGCATCTGGCATTTCATGCGCAACATCTGCAAACATCAATACGGGAATAAAACCGTCCGGAACCCCCCACTGGCACCATTCAGCTCTGACAGAATCAAATATTTTCTCAATATAAACAGGTTCATGCCGCCACTCCTTGCTGGAGAAGAAATGTCATGAGCCTCATATTAAGCGTATCTGTTTTCATCAGGTTGATCGCCATGATCTGGGCCTTGCACCTGTGGTACAGAGTGCGCGACTGGCGCATTGGTTTTCTCGGCGCTATGGTTGCCCTGATGGCGCTTCGCCAAAGCCTCACTCTGTCCAAGAAGGGTCTTGGCTGGCCACCTCAGCTGAGTTCCGGGATGGACGAAATTCCAGGCCTGGCAGTCAGCGTTCTGGCTCTCCTGTCGATCATCTTTCTCGGTCGAATGATTTCAGATGAACGTCGCCGGTCCAGCGAACTGATTGCCGCAAACCAGGAGCTGGAAAACCAAATCGTACGCCGACACAAGGCCGAAGATAAACTTCTCACCCTCTCCCAGGCCATCGAGCAAAGCCCGGAAAGTATATTCATTACTAACGCAGAGGCTGAAATTGAATACGTCAATGCTGCTTTCATCCGTAACACCGGTTACAGCATGGAAGAAGCATTGGGGGAAAATCCGCGCATCCTGAAATCGGGGAAAACATCCGCTGAAACCTATACCCACCTCTGGGACAACCTGTCGCAAGGAAAGCCCTGGCAGGGAGAGCTTTACAACCGGCGTAAAGATAATAGCGAATGTATCGAGTGGTCTATCATCTCACCCGTACGCGAGAGCAGTGGAAAAATCAGCCACTACGTCGCAATCAATCAGGACATCACCGAGAAAAAGCAGACTGAAGCAAAGATCAACCATCTGGCCTACTACAATTCGCTTACTGATCTTCCTAATCGCACATTACTGATGGAACGGCTCAACCGGACACTGGGTCTGCTGGAACGTGATGAAAACAAAGGCGCACTGTTCCTCGTCAATATTGATCGCTTCAAGAATATCAACGATGCACGAGGCCATACACTGGGTGACGCACTCCTGAAAATGCTGGGAAAACGCCTGTCAGAACTGCTTTATGACAGTGGTACCGTGGCACATCTGGCATCAGATGAATTCGCTATTCTGGTCCCGGAGCTGGGGTTGCAACTCGAACAAGCCCGTCATCGTGCTTTGATCATATCCGGGAAAATTCTTGACGCCATCCGGCAACCAATCACCATAGACAATGAAGAAATACATGTGACGGCCAGCCTGGGAATTACTATTTTCCCGGAGCCTTACGACGATGAAGGCACTATCTTGCGTCGCGCTGACACCGCGCTGCACCGGGCCAAGGAAAGCGGCAGGAATCAGAGCGCGTTCTTCGAAACAGACATGAGCGAGTCTGCGGAACAGCGTTACCTGATCGAGCGCGAACTACGCCACGCTGTAGCCAACGGGGAGCTACGCCTTTTCATTCAGCCCCAGGTAGACAAATATGGGAAACTGGTCGGGGCAGAAGCCCTGGTGCGTTGGCAACACCCCGAGCGCGGCCTGGTCCCACCCGGCGTGTTCATACCGGTCGCCGAAGAATCGGACCTGATTTTAGATGTGGGTGACTGGGTCCTTTCAGAAGCCCTGCAACTGATGGCCAAAGGGGATATGGCGGGTCATCCATTTCATTTAGCGGTAAACCTGAGTCCTCGCCAGTTTCGGCAGACCAACTTTATTCCCTGGTTGAAAGATTTGCTTAATTTAACGGGTGCAGATCCGAACCACCTGACCCTCGAGGTTACCGAGGGACTGGTTATCGAAAACATCAACGAGGTCATTGCCAGAATGAGTGAAATCGCCGCACTGGGTGTGCACTTTTCAATAGACGATTTCGGCACAGGCTACTCTTCGCTCTCCTATCTAAAACGATTACCCGTGCACGAACTTAAAATTGACCGGAGTTTTATTCAGGATGCTCCCGTCAATGAAAGTGACGCTGCGCTAGTCGAGACTATTCTGGCTGTTGCCGAACACATGCATCTGAAAGTTGTGGCCGAAGGTGTTGAGACGGAAGAACAGGCAGCGTTTCTGAATGCTCGCGCCGATGTTATTCATCAGGGCTACCTGTACGGTAAACCCGAACCGATGGATATCTGGTTTGAGCGCTGGTTCGGAGAACCACTTGCCTGAGCTTTGAGCGTTCTATTTGCTATAGAAAGCTTTGAGAGCATGGCTTCCTGCCTGGTTCAGGCAAATAACAACGGCCGGTTATTTTGATACCGGCAACTCCGGATCATTACCCCATACATGCCACGAACCATCAAAATGTGAAACATCGTAATCCAGCGAGCGCAAAATAAAATATGTCAGCGATGATTGCTTGCCTTTATTGCAATACGTCACCACGGGCGCACTTTTTTCAATATCACTATATAGCTCACGCAATTCGGCGACAGACTTTAACTGGAGTCTGCCGTCTTTTTTTATAAAGTTATTCTCCCAGGGAATGCTTTTAGCAGACGGGATATGACCTTTTCTGGAAGACTTTGACTCCTCTCCCGCATACTCGATGTCAGACCTTGCATCAATAATACTGGTATTTTCATCGAGAATTGCAAGCTTTGTCTGGAACACTGACGCAACACGATCCGGATTAACCATGGGCACAAAACCGGACTCTGTCACAATAGTCTCTTCCTTGTTCAGCTCATAGCCCGCTTCTTTCCATGCCGGGACACCTCCGTTGAGCACTCTAACCTGGTTAAGTCCATAGGCTTCCATCACCCAGAAAAGGCGGCCTGCATCGATGAAACCACCTCCATCGTAAATAATTATCTCTTTGCCCTGCTCTATACCTGCTTTACGAAACAGCTTTTGAATCGCTGACAGGCCAACCACTCTGAACTGGTTACCCGGATCAAACGTATTGTTGACGGGCAGATTTACCGCACCCGGTATGTGTCCTGACAGGTAGTCTTTTTCTGCCCGCGAATCGACGAGCATTACTGACGGGTTGTTAATCTTTCCGGCAACATTCTCGACTTCAAGCCAGAGCGATTCTGGAAAGGCAGACCGTGAAAAAAGCATCAGGACCAATGCGACGGTTTTGGGCAGGAAAGTGTTCGCGCTCATGGAAAGGCTCCTGTGTAAACCAGTAATTACGTTTAGTATAAAGGTTTAACCCTTCTTTCCGATCAGCTCAATCTGATAGCCGTCCGGATCTTCGACAAATGAAATGATAGTTTTGCCCGCGTTCATCGGGCCGGCATCGCGAAGGATGTTGCCGCCATTGTTGCGAATCTGCTCAGTCGCCCGGTATACATCATCCACTTCCAGCGCGATGTGGCCGTAGCCGCTGCCGAGTTCATAACTATCTGTTTCCCAGTTATGGGTAAGTTCAATAACGGTATTCTCAGACTCGTCTCCGTAACCGATAAACGCCAGCGTAAATTTTCCTTCCGGGTAATCTTTTCTTCGCAGCAACTTCATGCCCAGCACTTCAGAATAGAAGGTGATAGATCGATCGAGATTGCCAACCCGCAGCATGGCATGAAGGATACGCATCATTAAGCCCTGTTATTTTTTCTTGCGCGCGGCGATGCGCAAGCGCAGGGCATTGAGTTTGATGAAGCCTTCGGCATCCTGCTGATTGTATGCACCCCCGTCATCCTCAAATGTCGCAATGCGCTCGTCGAACAGAGAATCACTGTCGGACATGCGACCCACGACCATCACATTGCCTTTGTATAACTTGATACGAACCTTGCCGTTCACTGTGGCTTGCGAGTCATCGATCATGCCTTGCAGCAATTCGCGCTCAGGACTCCACCAGTAACCGTTGTAAACCAGCTCGGCGTAGCGCGGCATCAGTTCGTCTTTCAGGTGAGCAACTTCGCGATCCAGCGTCAGCGACTCAATTGCACGGTGCGCCTTGAGCATAATCGTGCCGGCAGGCGTCTCGTAACAACCACGTGACTTCATACCCACGTAGCGGTTTTCAACAATGTCATCGCGACCAATGCCGTTGTCACCACCCAGTTTATTCAGTTGTTCCATCACCTGATCCGGCGTTACAGACTTGCCATCAATGGCTACGATGTCGCCTTTCTCGTAACTTAATTCGATATAGGTCGGTGTATCCGGTGCTTGCTCTGGCGAGACACTCCAGCGCCACATATCCTTTTCCGGCTCGGCCCAGGGGTCTTCCAGAATGCCGCCTTCGTAGGAAATATGCAGCGAGTTGGCGTCCATGGAGTAAGGCGATTTCTTGCCTTTTTTATAATCCACAGGGATGTTATGTTTCTCGGCATACGCCATCAGCGATTCACGCGAACTGAGATCCCATTCACGCCACGGCGCAATGACCTGGACATCGGGCTTCAACGCATAGGCACCCAACTCAAAGCGCACCTGGTCATTACCCTTTCCGGTTGCACCGTGCGAAATCGCATCTGCGCCGGTTTCGTTGGCAATTTCTACCAGGCGTTTGGCTATCAAAGGGCGTGCGATTGAGGTACCGAGCAGGTACTCACCTTCGTATATTGCGTTGGCACGGAACATGGGAAACACATAGTCGCGCGCAAACTCTTCGCGCAAATCTTCGATGTAAATTTCTTTTACACCCATCGCCTTTGCCTTGGCTCGGGCCGGTTCGACCTCCTCACCCTGGCCGATGTCGGCAGTAAAGGTTACCACCTCGCAATCGTAAGTATCCTCCAGCCACTTGAGGATAATTGAAGTATCCAGACCACCGGAGTAGGCAAGAACAACTTTGTTTATTTTTGACATGATTCAGGCCTTAACCTTTTTCATTTTTGCACTACGCCGCAACCTCGATCCAAGTCGCCGTGCCAGTTCACCAAACATCTCTGTCTGCGTCGGGTGCGGATGGATCGCATGCCCGACTTGCTCCAGTGTCATGTTGCCGGACACCATCATCACAGCTTCGCCAATTAACGTATCCGCATGATCCGCCAACATGTGTACGCCAATAATACGCTGCGTCTTTTTGTCCGCGACAATTTTAATCATGCCGTGCAGTTCGTTGTTGATCATTGCTTTGGCGTCGATACTCATCGGCACCTTGGCTTCCACCGCATCGATACCTTTTGCTTTGGCCTGATCAATAGACAAGCCGACAAACGCGGCTTCGGGGCGGGTGAAGATGACACCACAATCCTTGTCCTGATCGTATTTCATGTCTTCGCCAAGAATCGTTGCAGCCGCTACTCGACCCTGTTGACCGGCAGTATGTGCCAGCATCAACCCACCAATCACATCACCAATGGCAAAGATGTGCGGCACGCTGGTTCGGCAACGTGCATCTGCCTTGATCACACTGCGTTCGCTGGCGACGTTCGCTTTATCCAGATCAAGCCCATCCAGTACCGGGCGCTTGCCAGTTCCCATAATGACGTAATCGACCTTTGCCGAGTGCGCCTTGCCGTCGCTGTCCTTGTACTTCACTGTGACTGCGCCAGCCTTGCCACTGATCTTGTCAATTTTCACCGAGGTGTGAACTGTCAGGCGAGGATCATCGTTGAGTACGCCGGTCAGGTGTTTGGCAATTTCCGGTTCGACTTCAGCCAGAATACGGTCTTGCGCTTCCAGCAGAATTACGCTGGTACCGAAGTCCTGAAAAATTTGTGCCATTTCCAGACCGATAGCACCACCACCGATAACGACCAGTTTTTTTGGTTGCTGTTCAAGTTGCCAGACAGTGTCTGATGTCAACACGCCGCCGCCTTCAACCAGACCTTCCACTGCACCGGGAATGGGTGGCACAAAGGGTGGCGCTCCGGTTGCAATGACGGCGCAACCGAAAGTTATTGGCTCACCGTTCGGCTTGTCGGCATTCTCTGCACGGGTATGCGGATCATCCTGGTTACCGGAGGTATCAACAAACACCGTATGATCATCAACGAACCGGCCAAAACCCTGGATGTATTTAATCTTTACACCCTTGTCGGTTTTCAGCGCCATGTCGCCGCGTGTTTCAAGCACGTTGCGGCGGGCTCCTTCCAGCGCACTCCAGTCGAGCTTCGCTTTACCTGGCGTAATACCAAGATGCCCGTCATGCAATCGATCGCGAATACGATCCGCCGCCGCACGCCAGGCTTTTGATGGGATACAACCGCGCCACAGACATTCACCACCCGGAAACGGAGAGTCATTAATCATCGCCACCTTGAGGCCGTGTGCGACAAGATCGCGTGCACAGTCTTCACCACCGGGGCCACCACCGACAACAACAACATCATAATCCCAGTCGCCTTCCGGAATGGCCGGGCCGCTCGGTCCCATCCAGACATCGGGTTGTTCGATAAGCTCTTTCAGTGCCTTGAGGTAAAGCGCCACTTCGGCACCATTCACCACACGGTGATCGGCCGTGACGGTAAAGGGACTGCCCTGCTCTGCATTTGCAGAGATAGCCAGAATAGCCGCAATACCCGGTGTGGCAATAGCGTCAAAATGGCTAACACCAAACATACCCATGTTGGATATCTGGAAGGTTGAACCACTGTACTCCTCAGGTTTCAGGCGACGCTTGCGGGCGCGCGCAACCAGGTCTTTCCAGTCTTCACCGAGCTCATCCAGTTCGCGGCTTTCGCAGTTGCGTAATACCGGCACTACCAGGCCGCCACCGTCTGCAGAGACTGCCATGCCGACATCAACATTGCTGCGCTCGACTATTTTGTCTTGCGGCTGGTAGCACCAGTTCATCTTCGGGAACTGTTGCATGGCCATCGCACAGGCCTTGGCAATCGTGACTGTAACTGATGCGCCTTGTGCTTTGGATGCCTTGATCAAGGCGGCAAGTTTGATATGCGCCGTAACGTGGAAAGTCGGCATACCCAGCGAGGACGACATGGCATCGCTGATAGCTTTTTCCAGTTTGCTCATGGCGCGGCCATCACCCGGCACATCAACTTGCGGGAAACCGGCAGTCGCCGGTGCCGCTGCGGGCTTTGCATTCTGTACATCGGCGGAGACAATCACCCCGCCCGGACCGGTGCCACCCAAACCGGAAAGATCTATACCTCGCGCACCTGCAATGGCACGCGCATAGGGCGTGGCACCACGACCCGGCGGGCGAGGTGCCGGCGTACCATCGGCAGGAATAACAACTTGGGTCGTTGATACCGAAGAGGACACGGCAGCCATTCCATCTGCCCCACCATCAGCGTGTGCAGAAGACTGCGCTTGCACCACCGTAACCGGTGCAGCTTGCTCGTCAATAACCTGATCTTCACTCTCGACCAGATAGGCTAGCGGACCACCGACCGGCACCGTAGCATCAGCCGGCACCAGCGGCCCGGACAGATAACCTTCACGGAACACTTCCACGTCCATGATTGCCTTGTCGGTCTCGACCTGCGCCACAATGTCACCGCGCACGATTTTGTCACCGACATTCTTTTCCCAGCTAACCAGCACACCCTCGGTCATGGTGTCGGACAGTTGCGGCATGCTTATCGTATAAGACGCGCCGTCCGGTGCTGTGCTTTCTTCTACTTCCGGAGCAGCACTGGCTTCCTGTGCAGGCGAATTGTCTTCGCTGACCGATGATTCATTTACCATCGCCGCCGGTGCTGGCGCATCACCATCATTCACTTCATCCGCAGTTGCGACCACATAGGCGATAGATCCACCAACCGGCACGGTACTATCAATCGGCGTTAACGGGCCAGACAGAAAACCATCACGAAAAACCTCGACATCCATAATGGCCTTGTCGGTTTCCACCGTGGCCACTATGTCGCCGCGAGTAATCTTGTCGCCGACATTTTTCTCCCAACTCACCACCACGCCTTCGGTCATGGTGTCGGACAGTTGGGGCATTTTGATTACATAAGGTTCAGCCATTATTTGCCAACCATCTTGCGCGCTGCAGCAACCACGTCGTTGACGTTGGGAATAGCGGCTTTTTCCATAGTATGGTTGTAGGGAATAGGCACAGTGACAGCCGACACACGCTGCGGTGCCGCATCGAGCTCGAAGAAACATTCTTCGTTGATAATTGCCATGACTTCCGAACCCACACCGACCGGCGCTTCGGCCTCTTCAACAATAATGGCGCGATGTGTCTTGCGTACCGAAGCCGCAATACCCGCACGATCCAGCGGCGACAACGCATACAAGTCGACAACTTCTGCATCTATACCGAATTGTTTCGACAGAATATCCGCCGCCTGTGAACACCAGTGCGTCGATATGTTGTAACCGAACAGCGTGACATCACGACCTTCTCGCACGATGTCAGAACCTTCCAGCGGGTAGAAAAACTCTTCGTCCGGCACCTCGCCCTTCATGTTGTACATCAGCTCGTGCTCATTGATGTACACCGGATCATTGCAACGCACGGCAGATTTCAGCAAACCATATGCCTGTTTCGGCGTACTCGGTGTTACCACGCGCAAACCGGCGATGCCCATGAACACTTTCTCCATACGCGCCGAATGCTGTGCACCGAGCTGATGCGCAGTACCGCCGGCAGAACGCACAACAATCGGCGCAGTCAACTGACCACCGGACATGTAACGCACTTTGGCGGCTGAATTGAACAACTGATCCAGCGCCAGCCAGGCGAAGTTAACCGACATGATTTCGATAATCGGACGAACGCCGAGGAATGAAGCGCCAATACCCAAACCGGTATAGCCATTCTCGGAAATCGGCGTATCGACAACACGCTCCGCGCCGTATTTGTCATACAAACCCTGTGTCGCCTTGTAGGTACCACCGGCCACACCAATGTCTTCACCCATGCAGATCACCATGGGATCGTTGTCCATTTCTTCATCGTGGGCGCGTCGGATCGCTTCCCAATACATTATCTCGGACATTAGCGGCCACCTCCCAGTACCCAGGGGTCGTTCTCAGCCAGACAGTATTTCTCCAGCTCGTCTACCCGTGGTTCGGGTGACGCTTCGGCAAATGCAATGATCTCGTCTTCAATCTGATCGAGAATTTCAGTATCCATGGCCTTGTAGTCATCCTTGTTCAACTCGCCAGTTTCAATCAGTCGATCACGCAGCAAAATAACCGGGTCGCGACCGGACCACATACGTTCTTCGTCTTTGGAACGGTAGGCGTTGGAATCAGACATGGAGTGGCCGCGATAGCGGTAGGTCATCAACTCAAGAAAATACGGCCCCTTGCCCGAGCGCACATGATCGACGGCTTTCTTTGCAGCCTTGAACACGGCCTCGATATCCTGCCCGTCAGCTTGCGCGGAAGGAATGTCATAACCGGACACACGCTTGTACTGATCAATTACCGCAGTGGAGCGATCGATGCGGGTTCCAATGCCGTACAAATTATTCTCGCACACATACAACACGGGTAAATTCCACACCTTCGCCATATTCAGCGATTCGTGAAAGGTGCCCTGGTTGTTGGCTGCATCGCCGAGGAAACAGATCGAGATCTGATCCGTGCCTTTCATCTTGATGGCCTTGGCCATACCGGCTGCCAGCGGGAACGGCCCACCGACCAGCGCATAACCACCCATGAAATGGTGTTCGACGTCGAAGATGTGCATGGAACCGCCGCGCCCTTTGGAAGAACCCGTCTCCTTTGCGAACAGTTCAGCCATGACTTTTTTCGGGTCAGCCCCACATTTGATGGCATGGATATGGTCACGGTAACCGGTGATCACATAATCATCACCCGGCCTTGCGGCTTCCAGCACCCCGAGGGCGCAGGCCTCTTCACCCGAATACAGGTGCAGAAATCCGCCAATTTTTCGTTCGACGTACGCTTCATAGCAGCGTTCCTCAAAGCGCCGCGCAAACAACATTTCGCGCAGCAGCCGTTTTTTGTCGGCAACGTTCATGAAACTCCCTGCTGTTTTCGAGGCCCGGTCGACCTCGTCAATGAATTGAAAGTATTGATCTTTTACCGGTTTTTCCGCATGCTTCGGCAACATCGTTCGAGGTCACCACCGAACCCGGAGCGGTTTGCACGAGGCATCCGGCTACAAGGCTAAAACCGAGCGCGATATGATCTGTGTTTTGCCTTCCAAGGTCAAGGCGAAAAATACCGCGAACAGTGGTAAAAGCGTCGGAAAATCAACGGAAAAGAAGCGGAATCCGCACACCATGAACTTGACAATCCAGCGTCCTGACGATTGGCACCTGCACGTACGAGACGGAGAAGCCTTGCGCACCGTCATCGGGCACACGGCGCATCAGTTCAGTCGCGCCATCATCATGCCCAACCTCAAGCCGCCGGTGACGGATATCGAAGCTGCGCTCGCCTATCGCCAACGCATCCTCGACGCGCTACCCGCAGACAGTACTTTTGAACCGCTGATGACCTTGTACCTCACCGACAACACGTCACCAGAGGACATTCTTGCAGCACAAAACAACGGCGCTGTGAAGGCAGTAAAATATTATCCCGCCGGTGCCACCACCAATTCCGATGCCGGTGTATCCCGCATTGAAAACACCTGGCCGGCACTGGAGGCCATGCAGGAAACCGGTCTGCCGCTACTGGTACACGGCGAAGTTACCGACCCCGCAGTGGATATTTTCGACCGTGAGGCCCTGTTCATCGAACAGGTGCTGCAACCCATCGCAAAACGATTCCCCACATTAAAGATCGTGCTGGAACATATCACCACACAGCAAGGTATCGAGTTCGTAACCGATATGCCCGCCAATGTCGCCGGGACACTCACCGCTCACCACTTGTTGTTAAACCGCAATGCACTGTTTACCGGTGGCATCCGCCCGCACAACTACTGCCTGCCTGTCCTCAAGCGCGAACAACACCGTTTGGCGCTGGTCGAAGCTGCCACCAGCGGCAATCCGAAATTCTTCCTCGGGACCGACAGCGCACCCCATCCGCAGCAGGCCAAGGAAAGCGCCTGTGGCTGTGCCGGCATGTATACCGCACACGCTGCTATTGAGCTCTATGCCGAAGCTTTCGAACAAGCTGGCTCCCTGGACAAGCTGGAAGGATTTGCCAGCCACTTTGGCCCTGACTA
>UOFN01000048.1_pt1 | contig 21702 bp, 15 predicted proteins | sample 1990111 | NCBI WGS metagenome assembly UOFN01 (sample SAMEA4728526, study PRJEB27164) | hydrothermal vent metagenome | biome: marine basaltic hydrothermal vent biome; feature: marine hydrothermal vent; material: mineral | place: Pacific Ocean | collected 2011-06-14/2011-07-23 | depth 1741 m | reverse complement strand
TCTGTTGCGAATTACTTAAAGAAATGACTATTCCAACAAAATGGCTAAATGAAAATGACGCCCTCGTACTTAAAGATTTCTTTAAAAAGCATTTTGGCGATTTGGAGGAGAATCCTGACACAAGAAATTTCCTGGAATTTAACTTGCACAATATTGATGCATTCCGGACATTTCAAATATTGAGAGGATTGGGTTTGATTACTACAGAACCCAGTGAACTCAAGCAGTTATCTATGGGTGCCGGTTCAGCAAAAAAAGATTTGCGATCAATCCATTTGATTCCTCGTATAGAGGCAGCTCCTGACGATAGTATTCTATTCAACACGAATGAAGCACACGCAAAAAATGTAGTAGTAATAGATGGAGATCCATCAAGAAGTGAGGAGTATAAAAAACTTTGTGCTAATAAATCTTACCCTATATATGCCATTAATAATGATGCAATAGAAGAGCTTGATAAATTACCTGGTGACCTGAAAAGAAAGAATATGGGGAAGCGCAACTTGATTGTTGGCTTGCGCATAGATCACCAGATGATTCCTGATGTACCTGTGTTCTTTGACAAGCTGGCAGGTTGCATTGATGCTTCGGCTGATTTTGTTATGACAATTGGCTCTGGCTTTGATGTGTATGATTTTACCGGACGCACAAATGTTATTAGAGCGTTATTTGAATATTTGCAAGAAGTGGGGCTTGAGCCTGTTTTACTTAAATTGCATGGCGATGGTAGCCTGGAAGAGCAATGGAATCATCCGTCGTTCGGACTTAAGTCGGTAACAACTTTTCAGATCCTTTACTGTAAATTAAAACGAAATGCTTTAACAAAGAGGTAATCTCTCCGGGAAATGGAAATGGAGCCTCTTCCCGACACTGTAGCTGAATTTGTCGCATGGGCGGTTTTTGTTCACCAGAGAGTATGGGGCGATAGAATAACCTATTGAAAATTCTGTTGATTTAATGTTTGTGAATGCGCCGGTTCGGGCCAGATGATATAGTCGGCATTGAGCGTTAAGAGGCAGATGCCTGACGATCACGTCAGGGGAAAAACAATGAAGAATAAAGCAGTTACATTTTTTCTGGGTGCTGCAGTAGTCGCAGTACTACTTGTCTTCCTGTTGCTCCGTGCTGAACCGGAAAAGTCATCCGTAGTTACCAGTCGTTCTGTCTCGCCCCCGCCCGGGAGCACCGTTGGTACCTTGGAACAAGTGCCTTTGGACCAGGCAAGGTCACAAGATAAGCCTGTTGATTACACCGCCCCTTCGTCGCCGCAACATGCACCGGTGCTGGAACCAGAGATCCGTGAAGCACTGGGGGAAATGCTGAATACTTCTTCAGAAGGACTGGTTGAAGAAACCCGGAATGGTGTTACCAGCGTTGATTTGCAGGGACGCTTTCAGAGTGTTCCAGTGGCGACAATTGATGAAGATGGAAACGTTCATATTACAGACTACACACACTTGCCAAAAGACCCGAAACAGCCATGAAAATAAATGTAAGGCAGAAATTATTGGTGTTGGTTTTGTGGTCAGGTTTGTGCAGTCTCGATGCAAGCGCGACGCAAATTGTTATATCAAACATGGATGGTACAGGTGAAGGTTTTAATGACCCGGCTACCGTTGCTCCAGTGGGTGGTAACCCGGGTACAACGCTTGGCCAGCAACGCCTAAATGTGTTTGAGCATGCCGCCAAGCTCTGGGGGGCTGTTATAGGCAGTAGTGTTCCCATAGTGGTCGAAGCACAATTTAGTCCTCTTACCTGCTCATCCGGTTCTGCGGTAGTGGGGTCTGCGGGACCTACGACGATCTTCCAGAATTTTCGCAGCGTGCCTGTCAGAGACACCTGGTATCCGGCGGCTTTGGCCAACAGCCTGACAGGTTCGGATCTGAGTACTGGAAATGCTGACATTATCGCTACATTTAATTCTGATATCGACAATAACAATAACTGTCTCAATAACACCAACTGGTATTACGGGCTGGATGGTAACCAGCCGAGTGGCACGATTGAGTTGCTAAGTGTAATACTGCATGAGCTCGGTCATGGTCTCGGGTTCCTGACTTTTGTCGATATTTCTACCGGTGCAAAATTCAACGGTACGAATGATATCTATATGCTTAATCTGGAAGACCATAGCGCGGGCCAGGCGTGGGATCAGCTTGATGATGCAGGCCGACTGCTTTCAGCTACCGATACTGCCGATTTGCACTGGACAGGTTCGAATGTGACCGGGCTGATTGTCAACTATACAGGTGGGGTTGATCAGGGGCATTTTCGTATGTATGCACCCGGGACGTTGAGTACAGGCTCATCTGTTTCACACTTCAGCAACACACTTATTCCCAACGAACTTATGGAGCCGTCCATTTCCGGAACTTTTTCAAACCCCGGTCTGGCATTGCAACTGATGCAGGATGTCGGTTGGTCAGCGTTTGCCGATGCTACCCCTGTTATTGCCGTGCTGGCCGATCAAAGTGTTTTTGACGGTGAAACCATTCCGGTAACAGTTATAGTTCAGGACAATGATACGCCTCTGGTAAATCTAGGCTTTTCTGCCGTATCTTCAAACTCTGCCATCGTCGCGACTTCCGGCCTGGTGTTCAGTGGCAGTGGAAGCCAGCGCACCTTGTCAATCACGCCGGAAGTGGGTAGTTCGGGAAGTGTCACGATTACCGTAACAGTGTCGGATGCCAGTAGTAGTGTAAGCGAGAATTTCATTCTCAACGTAACGTTGAATTCTGCTCCGGTTGTAACCATTACCAGCCCTGTCAGTAATGCCATGGTTCTGGATACTGACTTCGTTAGTTTGCAGGCGGGCGCAACGGATCTGGAAGATGGAGATGTAAGTGCTTCCTTGATGTGGTCATCAAGTATATCGGGTGCTCTGGGTAGTGGGGCGACACTTGTTACCTCGCTGGTTGAAGGGGTGCATAACATCACAGCCACGGCGACGGATTCTTTGAGCAGGACTGGCAGCATGAATCTGACAATAACGAGCTACGGTAGCAGTGACACCGATGTAGATGGTTTGGCAGATAACTGGGAGTTTGCCAATTTCGGATCGTTGGCAGAAACCGGTGCTGGCGATTTCGACAACGATGGGCTGATTAACAGCGATGAATTTATTCTGGGAACTACGCCGACAGACCCTGACACAGACAGTGACGGTTTGACTGATGGCGATGAGGTCAATCTTTATGGTCTCGATCCCAACAGTTCCAACAAAGGTGATCTGGGGCCGCGTGGAGCCCCCGACGGCCTGATAAACGCCGGTGATCTGGTGGTTATGACGCGCCTGGTGACTGGTGCAATTACACCTTCAGTGGTGGAGTCGGCACTGGCCGACATCAACAACGACAGTCTGTTGAATGTGGCCGATCTTCTACTGCTACAGCAGGCCATCCTGGCCGGCACCCCGCCCTGAGCAAAAAACCCGCCGCTGGGGTAAAATAGCGGTTTTGGTCAACCGGCATTCCGTAGCATGAGCAGTATCATCGACGAGGCGCAGCGCCGCCGCACCTTCGCTATTATCTCCCACCCCGATGCGGGCAAGACGACGCTTACCGAAAAACTATTGTTGTTTGGTGGGGCGATTCAACTTGCCGGTACCGTCAAGGGACGAAAGGCAACGCGTCACGCGACTTCTGACTGGATGACGATGGAAAAAGAACGTGGGATTTCCGTGACCTCATCGGTCATGCAGTTCCCTTACAAGGATGCCATGATCAACCTGCTCGATACCCCGGGCCACGAAGATTTTTCCGAGGATACCTATCGAACCCTGACCGCAGTGGATTCGGCGTTGATGGTTATCGATGTTGCCAAGGGTGTTGAGCAGCGCACCATAAAATTAATGGAAGTCTGCCGCTTGCGCACGACACCTATCTTTACCTTTATCAACAAGCTCGATCGCGAAGGCCGTGACGCCATCGACCTGATGGATGAAGTAGAAGATGTTCTTGATATTCAATGTGCGCCGATCACCTGGCCGATTGGTATGGGCAAGCGTTTTAAAGGTGTGTACCACATTGAGCAGGATAAAGTTTTCCTGTACCGGGGCGGGGATAACAGCAAGAAGCAGGAAGCCACGATTATTGATGGGCTTGCCAACCCTCAGCTTGACGAAGTGCTGGGTAGTCAGGCCGACGAGCTTCGTGAAGAAGTTGAGTTGGTGCAGGGCGCCAGCCATAGTTTCGACAAGCAAGCCTATCTGCGAGGCGAGCTGAGCCCGGTGTTTTTCGGTTCGGCGATTAACAATTTCGGTGTGCAGGAACTACTGGATTACTTTGTTGAACACTCGCCACCGCCGCAGCCACGTGAAACGATCACGCGCAGCGTTGAGCCTGCGGAAGAAAAATTAACCGGCTTTGTATTCAAGATACAGGCAAATATGGATCCTAAACACCGTGATCGCATCGCCTTTTTCCGTGTCTGCTCCGGCAGCTACACACGCGGTATGAAAATGCGGCACGTGCGTATCGAGCGTGATGTGCAAGTAGCCAACGCCATGACTTTTCTGGCCTCAGATCGCGGCCATGTCGAAGAGGCATTCCCGGGCGACATTATCGGCCTGCATAACCACGGTACGATTCGTATCGGCGACACCTTTACTCAGGGCGAGGAACTGAAATATACCGGCATCCCGAACTTTGCACCTGAACTGTTTCGCCGTGCGGTATTGAAAGATCCACTGCGCATGAAAGCGCTTCAGAAAGGTCTTGAGCAACTCAGTGAGGAAGGCGCTACGCAATTATTTCGTCCGATGAAAAACAATGACCTGATTCTGGGCGCCGTCGGTATCTTGCAGTTTGAAGTTGTTGAGCAACGGCTGAGAGACGAATATAAAGTCGAATGCATTTTTGAAAACATTTCAGTTGCAACGGCACGCTGGATTGAGTGTAGTGATGAGAAAATACTGGAGAAATTCCGAACAAAAGCTCACGATTATCTTGCGCTTGATCAGGCTGGAGAGCTGGTTTACATTGCGCCGACACGGGTGAATCTTGACCTGGCGATGGAGCGTCACCCGCAGGTGCGTTTCCTGGCAACGCGGGAAATCTGATCAGACGTATTCCCTGATGTGGTTTTGGAGAAAGTCGATGAACAGGCGAACCCTGGCCTGCTGGTAGCGGCGATCCGGGTACACTGCATAGACACCGGCACTGCCACAATCGTAGTCGGGTAACAGTTGTTCGAGCCTGCCATTTTTGATGTCATCCGCAATCATGAAGTTTGACAGGGCGGCAAGTCCGGAACCGCCAAGCACGAACATGCGCAAGGCCACTGCGCTGTTGGTTTTCATGCGTCCCTTGATATGCACGGCGTGTTCTTTGCCGTTGCGGCTGAAGGTCCAGTGATAAGGCGTCGGTAACAGGCTGAAAATAATCCAATCGTGGCCGGCCAGTTGCGCCGGCGTTTCCGGTTTGCCGTTGCGTTCAAGATAATCCGGCGAAGCACACAACAGGCGAGGCGAGTCACACAGCTTGCGCGCGATAAGCGCTGAATCACTGAGCCAGCCCACGCGCACGCTCACATCAATCCCTTCCTCGACCATATCCACAACATGGTCGTCCAGTAACAGTTCCACGCTCAGTCCGGCGTATTGCTGCATAAAGGTATTCACCAGTGACGCAAGCTGACTGCCAAAGCCGGTTGGGCCGGCCACGCGCAGGGTTCCTGTCGGTTCATCCTGTAGCTGGCTGATCCGGCGCGTGGCTTCCTGGGCTTCGGCAACGATGCGCGCGCAGCTCTGGTAATAGGTCTCACCGGCTTCTGTCAGGCTAAGGCTGCGCGTCGTACGGTTGAGCAGGCGCACGCCTATGCTTTGTTCCAGCAGCGAGATGTGGCGACTGATCGCTGAGCGGGCAATCCCCAGTCGTCGCGCAGCCGCCGAGAAGCTCTTCGTCTCCACCACGTGAGAGAAGATCACCATGCGTTTCAGGTCATCCATCGATTAATTGGTCTCCAAATGAGAACAAAGATGTACAGAAAAACACTATTGTTATCACCTTAGTACACTTCTACAATTTTTCTCAGATTAACGCAAGCACATCGTCAGGAGACCAACATGACCCGAGCAAGCAAAGCCATGCGATTTTTCCTTTTTAACGCGTCTGTTCTGATCCTGCTGGGAATCTGGCTCAGTGGGTTCGACAAGGTGCACTGGTTCCTCTACGCCGCGCCCGCCTTCTTTCTGTTTGCTGCGGCCGTCGGGATTTGTCCAGGGTTGATTGTGGCGCAAAAGATTTTCGGTAAAAACTGATCATGTTGTAAACAGATTGTTTTAGGAGAATGTCATGAAACTGAAAAACATCCATCACGAAATCACCATTCATGCGGCACCGGAACACCTATGGGAAGTCTTGTCACAATACGGCGATGTCTACAGTTTTCACGGTGGAGTGCTTGAGTCGCATACCGAGGCAGGTAGCGACAATGTTGCATCGTTAGGTTGTGAGCGCGTGTGCAACATTGTCGATATGGGATTAAAAATCATGCTCAAGGAACGCATTATTGAATACGTAGAGGGGTGCTCATACCGATACGAGGTCTACGAGTGGAAGAACTTCCCGGTGCAGAAAATGTTTTTCGGATTTACGATCGTGGCTTCAACGCCAATCGAAGTGCGATTGGCGATCGATATCGATTACCTGGCAAAACCGGCCTTGCTCACGCCGATACTGATTCCGAAAATGAAGTCACTGGCGCGTGATGTGCTGCTGGGTTACAAACACTACGCCGAGACCGGGGAACGCAGGGTACCCATTGGCGTACTGAAAAGACGCTACAGAAATTTACAGCCGGCTGTCGCCTAGAACAGCAGCGCCGCAATCGTCGTGCCCATAAAGATAATCGCCAGCGCTCGCCAGAAGGCAACCGGGTTGCGTTCGATCAAAGGCTGCTGGTTCAGTCGGGTGTAGTTCTCGTTCGGGTGGGAGAGTTCGTAGATAAACTCGGATAGCAGGCTGTGACGTCGTTCCGGGTTGATGGCGACCGCTTTCATCAGTGCGCCGTCAACCCAGGCCGGGGTAGCCTTGTTGTGCTCACGGATCGAAACGTAGCTCACCTTGTTCATATTGCGTTCGGTGAGCTCCTTCGGATACGGCAACTTGCCACTGAGCATCTCGTAAGCGATAACACCCAGTGAATAAATATCGGAGCGGCTACTGCCGCCGTGGCCGCGCAGATACTCGGGCGCTGTATAATTGCGTGTACCGAGGACGTTATCGCGTTCGAGCGGTGTGGTGATCTCGGCGATGCCGGCAATCTTGGTCGAGCCGAAGTCAATGATTTTCACCACGCCATGTTCATCCAGCATAATATTTTCCGGCTTCAGGTCCTGATGAATCATTTCCTGCCGGTGCATGGCGCGCAAGCCGCGTGTGATTTGTTCAATGATGTTGCGCATCTCATCGAGCGAAGGTTGTGGATGGTCGTGCATCCACTGGCGAAGCGTCGTACCTTTTATATATTCAGTCACATAGTAAAGAAACTGGCGACGACCATGCGGTTCAAGAACGCGCAACACGTGTGCGCTGTTCAGTCGTTTACCGGCCCATTCTTCGTGCAGGAACTGGTCAATAAACTCCGGGTCATCCTCAAAATTAACCGACGGAGTTTTTAACACCACCTGCGTGTCGGTTTCCGTATCCAGCGCCAGGTACACCTGAGTGCGGTTACTGGCATGCACCTCGCGCAGGATGCGGTAGCCATCCAGCACCATGCCGGGTTCCAGTGGCGGTGGAAAGGGAAACTGGGTTAACTTGCGGAAAAATTCGTGTTCGTCGCCCTGGGGCAGATCGTTAATACAAAGTAACTGTGCGCTCAGATTGTCATTGCTTTGGTTTATAACGGCCTTGCGAACAATGACCTTTGCGCCTTCCTCGGGCGTTTTAATATTTTCCACCACCAGACGTTTCAGTGTGGTGTCATCGACAAAGTCGTGAATCCCGTCTGTGGTAAGCAGATAGGCATCACCTTTCTCGACAGCAAAGGAGCGGTAGTCGATATCGAGGTGTACATCTATACCCATAGCGCGGCTGAGATAACTCTTGTCAGCCCCGACAGTAACCCTGTGATCGTGAGTCATCTGTTCAAACTCACCATCACGCAGACGATAGATACGCGTGTCACCGACATGGAACAGGTAAGCGGTGGTAGATTTGATCACCATTACACTGAGCGTCGTCACCAGGCCTTTCGGTGTGCCGTATTGCTGGTGCCCCTGACTGTATAACCAGCTGTTCAACGCCCCCAGAATTTTCTCGCCAGAGGTCTCAACCGTCCAGGAGTCCGGCGTGCTGAAATAGTCGTTAAGAAAACCCTTTACGCAGGAATCCGCTGCCTCGCGTCCGGCTTCGCTGCCACTCATACCGTCGGCGATAACTGCGGCCACTCCCTTGTCGGTCAGCAATGCACCTTCGGGAATGCGTATTCCACAGGAGTCATCGTTACTTTCCTTGGTGCCTGCTTCGGAGTGTTGGCCGGCGATGATGGTGAGTTTGGGCATGAGTCAGGATGTTACGGGGTTTTAGCTCAAACTTTAACTAACCTTGATCATCTGAACGGTTCCATCCGGCAGAACTTCTGTCATATGACCTTCAGGTTCATCAAGGAAGAAAAATACGGCAATGAGTACGACAACCGCAGACCCACCGATAACCAGGAAAAACACACTGGGTGCAACGAACGACAGTACGGTCAGGAAAGCCACTCCGCCAACGTTTCCAAAGGCACCGGCCATACCGGCAATCTGTCCGGTAAGGCGGCGTTTGACCAGTGGGATAATCGCAAACACGGCACCATTGCCTGCGTTCACAAAGACAGAGCAGAACACAGTTACGGCAACGGCTGCTGCAACTGACCAACTGCTGTCAATAAAGCTCATAAACAGGTAACCGACTGCAAGACCGGCCATGATAACCACGAGTGAACGTTTGCGACCGAAGCGGTCGCTGATCCAGCCACCACCGGGGCGCATGATCAGGTTTAACCCGGCAAACACGGAAGCTATCAGCCCGGCTTTGACGATAGACAAATCAAAGGTGTCCAGAAAGAACAATGGCAACATAGAAACCACGGCAAGCTCGGAACCGAACGTCACCATGTAGGCCAGGTCGAGTACCGCGACCTGTTTGAATTTGTAGCGCTCAATTTCCGGAACGGATTTCCGGAACACATGCCCATTGATCTGATAGATACGGATCGTCTGGAAGACATACAGGCTGGCCAGTATTGTGTAGATGATGTTCACAACAGCTTCAGTCAACATGCCGAGATTGGACGGGCTGAGTTTCCAGGTGAGTACGGCCAGTGCAGCGTACAGCGGAATATTCATAATCAGGTACAGGTAAAAATCACCCGGACTGGTGACTTCCAGTGCGCCGTTACGCTTGGGTTTGAAGTAAGTGGAGCCTTTGGGTGTATCGCTGGTGCTAAAGAAATACACTGCCGAGTAGAGCAATGCCAGTACACCGGTAGATCCTACTGCGTAGCGCCAGCCGTCATCGCCACCAAACGCGAGCGCCAGCGTGGGCAGCAGCAGTGCTGCCCCTGCGGAACCAAAGTTACCCCAGCCACCGTAAATACCCTGTGCCACGCCGGCCTGTTTGGCGGGATACCATTCGGTGATCATACGAATGCCAATAACAAAACCCGCGCCGGCGAAGCCGAGCAGGAAACGCATCAGTGCCAGTTGTTCATAACTGTCGGCAATTGCAAAACCGAAACACAGAAATGCAGAAACGAACAGCAGGCCGGAGTAGATGCGTCGTGGCCCGAATGCATCGACCAGCATGCCAATAATAATGCGTGCCGGAATCGTTAGCGCCACATTAAGGATCAGCAGGGTCTTAATCTGTTGGTCGCTTAGCCCGAAGGTGTCGCGCATGGCACCGAGCAACGGTGCGTGGTTGAACCAGACCAGGAAACTCAGGAAAAAGGCGAACCACGACAAGTGCAGGATTCGCGTCTTGCCGGAAAACGAAAATATCTTGAAACCTGAGTCTTGCATGAAGCTGATCTTCCCCGATTATTCAAAGTAATAGTTGATGGCATCAGCAAGGAGTGTGCCATGCCCGTGGTCAACACCGCAGTAAAGCACAGGGCTGTGCCCTTGCGGAAAGCGTGGAATCGACTAAAACACTATAGCGGTAGTTGTTTAATCTTGCCCGGAACGAGGCTGGAAAAGCAGACTAACGCTGTTGCATTCGTTTTCATCAACAGGTGCACACAAGATCCTGGCTGGCAGGGCTGCGTCATGCCAAGGCATTAGCGTATGATGATGCACTAATATAGTGCGCGGGTTGGGTTGAAGATAAGCTGCGTAACCCGAAATAGGCTCTTATCTCTATGTAAATATTGAAAATAGTATTTATTTTGTGGGCTGGCACGGCGCTTGCAAATCCTCATCAAACCCCGACGTGGAAGGTATTCATGAAAGAGAAACTGGTTTTAATCGGTAACGGCATGGCCGGAGTTCGCGCGCTTGAAGAGTTGCTGAAGCTCTCGCCTGAGCAGTACGACATTTGCGTGTTTGGTGGCGAACCCTACGGCAATTACAACCGTATCCTGTTGTCGCCGGTGCTGGCGGGTGAAAAGACCATCGACGAGATCATGCTCAACGATGAGCAGTGGTACATCGACAACGACATAACCTTGCACAAGGGCAAGTGGGTCGAGGACGTGAATCGTGCGCAGCGTATTGTACGCGCTTCAGATGGCACGGAAGAAAAGTATGACCGCCTGATCATCGCCACTGGTTCCAACCCTTTTATTATTCCGATTCCCGGCAACACGCTGGACGGCGTCATCGCCTTCCGCGATATCGCCGATGTTGACAGTATGCTGGATGCTTCCAGGAAGAAAGAGAGTAAAGCCGTTGTGATCGGTGGCGGCCTGCTCGGTCTGGAAGCCGCCAATGGTCTGATGAAACAGGGCATGGATGTCACCGTGGTGCATCTCATGGATACCCTGATGGAACGTCAGCTCGACAAGCCAGCCGGCGCCTTACTGAAAGTTTCACTGGAAGAGAAGGGCATGAAGTTCCTGATGGAAGCCCAGACCGAAGCGGTGTTGGGTAAAGACAAGGTCGAGGGCGTGCGCTTCAAGGACGGCCTGGAAATTCCTGCCGACATCGTGGTCATGGCTGTCGGCATCAAACCGAATATCGATCTGGCCGAGAAGATTGGCCTGCACTGTGAACGCGGCATTGTCGTCAACGACACCATGCAGACCTTTGACCCGCGTATCTATTCCGTTGGTGAATGTTTGCAGCATCGTGGACAGACTTATGGACTGGTTGCGCCGTTGTTTGAACAGGCCAAGGTGTGTGCCAACCATCTTGCGCATCTGGGTATAGCACGCTACGAAGGTTCCGTAACTTCGACCAAACTTAAAGTGACCGGTATCGATCTTTTCTCCGCCGGTGATTTCCACGGCGGTGACGACACCGAAGAGCTGGTGTTGCAGGATCCGGGTCGCGGTATCTACAAGAAAGTTGTGCTGCGCGATAACCGCATCATCGGCGCTGTCATGTACGGCGATACCATCGACGGCACCTGGTATTTCGAACTGTTGCGCGATAACACCGATGTTTCCGATATCCGCGATAACCTGTTATTCGGCCAGGCGCACCTTGGCGATTCCGGCCACGGTGACGATAACCGTGTTGCGGCCATGTCCGACACGACTGAAATCTGTGGTTGTAACGGTATCTGTAAAGGTGACATTGTTGATGCCATCACCCGGAAAAACCTGTTCACGCTGGATGACGTGCGCGCGCACACCAAGGCTTCAAGTTCCTGCGGCTCCTGCACCGGTCTGGTCGAAGCCCTGTTGTCACATACGCTGGGCGGCGAGTACTCCGAATCCCCGGCCAAAAAACCGCTGTGTGGCTGTACAGAATTCACGCACGACGAAATCCGCGCCGGTATACGCGACAAGGAACTGAAAGATATTCCTGCCACACAGCAGTTCTTCGAATGGAAAACGCCGGACGGCTGTGCCAAGTGTCGTCCTGCACTGAACTACTATTTGCTGTGCCAGTGGCCGGGTGAATACAAGGATGATAGTCAGTCCCGATTCATCAACGAACGCGCCCACGCCAATATCCAGAAAGATGCGACTTACTCGGTTATCCCGCGTATGTGGGGCGGTGGAACTTCTCCGAAAGAACTGCGCGCAATTGCCGATGCGGCAGAGAAATACAACATCAAAACAGTACATGTTACCGGCGGCCAGCGCATTGCGTTGTACGGTTTAAAGAAAGACGAACTGCCGAAAATCTGGGGCGAGCTAAACGAAGCGGGGCTGGTTTCCGGCCACGCCTACGGCAAGGCACTGCGTACTGTAAAGACCTGCGTCGGTCGTGAGTGGTGCCGTTTCGGTACCCAGGATTCTACGCAGATGGGGATAGACCTGGAGAAGATGACCTGGGGTTCCTGGACGCCGCACAAATACAAAATGGCCGTCTCCGGTTGCCCGCGTAACTGTGCCGAGGCCACCATTAAGGACTTCGGTGTAGTGTGTGTCGATTCCGGTTATGAATTGCATGTGGGTGGTAACGGCGGCATCAAGGTGCGCGCAACCGATTTCTTGTGCGCCGTCGAAACGGAAGAACAGGTTAAAGAATACGCTGCCGCCTTCATGCAAATATACCGTGAAGAAGCTCATTATCTGGAACGTACTGCGCCATGGCTGGAACGCGTGGGTCTGAGCTACGTGAAAGAAAAGATTGTTGAGGACCACGAAGGTCGCAAGGCTTTGGCAGAACGCTTCTATTATGCGCAGAAGTTCTCGCAAGACGATCCCTGGACCGAACGTGCCGAAGGTGCTGATGCGCATGAGTTCGCCCCGATCAAGCAGATAGGTTAAAGATTATGAGCAACGAAAACTGGATTGAAGTCGGCAAGCTCGAAGAAATCCCGCGCCAGGGTGCGCGTGTTGTGAGTCGTGCCGAGGGTGATATCGCGGTGTTCCGCACGGTGGATGACGAGATCTTTGCGCTGCGTGATAAATGTCCGCACAAGGGTGGGCCTTTGTCGCAAGGTATTGTGCATGGCAAGCGAGTCGCGTGTCCGCTGCATGACTGGAAGATTGGTCTGGATACGGGGATTGCGGTGGCACCGGATGAGGGCTGTGCAGCGAGTTATCCGGTGAAGCTTGAAGGTGATGTGGTGATGTTGTCTTTGACGCCGGTTGAAGGTTGCCCTAACACCTGACTGGAAAGTAAAAATGTTATTCGGACGGAACAAGAAGAACCCTATAAAAATTGCTGACAAGGGCGCGGTGGACTGGAAGTACACCACTTGCGGATATTGTTCTGTGGGTTGTGCGATTGAGGTCGGCCTGAATAAAGAGGGCAAGGCGGTTTCTGCTCGCGGTGTGGGTGATGCGGATGTGAACCGTGGCAAGTTGTGCATCAAGGGGATTTTTGAGTACGAGTTGTTTGAAAGCGGTGGCCGTGGTCGTGTTCCATTGATGCGGGATCGCATTCATGAGCCGTTCCAGGAAGCGAGCTGGGATCAGGCGATGGACAAGACGACGTCCGAGATACAGCGTATTCAAAAAGAGTACGGGCGTGATGCGTTTGCGATTGTGTCGACCGGCCAGATCATGACTGAAGAATTCTACACACTGGGAAAGCTGGCGCGCGGTGTGATTGGAACGAATAACTACGATGGCAACACAACCTTGTGTATGGCATCGGCGGTATCCGGTTACAAACGTTCCTTTGGTTCCGATGGCCCTCCCGGTTGTTACGAAGACTTTGATCATACCGATTGTCTGCTCGCCTTCGGTTCTAACCTTCCCGAACAACATCCTGTTATTTACTGGCGCATGCATGAGGCGCGCGAGAAACGAAAGTTCCCGTTAATCGTCATCGATCCACGCGTGACCATGCTGGCGCAGAATGCGGATATGCATTTACCGATTCGGCCGGGTACGGATCTGGTATTACTGAACAGCCTCGCCCATGTCATTCTGGATGAAGGTTTGCAGGATGAAGAGTACATCCGCGCGCACACCGATGACTTCGACAGTTTCCGCGCTACGGTACAAGAGTATGACCCGCTGACGGCCTCGAAGATTTGTGGTATCGATGAAGACACTATTCGTAACGTGGCACGCCTGTATGCCAAAGCCGCATCGGCCATGACCATCTGGACCATGGGCATCAATCAGTCTACGCACGGTTCCGACGGTGTGGTCGCCATCAACAACCTGAATCTTATGACCGGCAACATTGGCAAGCCGGGTAGTACCAGTCTGTCGATTACCGGCCAGTGCAATGCCATGGGGACACGTGAATGGTCATCCTGTTCCGGTCTGCCAGGTTACCGCGCACTCGAGAACGCAAAGGATCGAAAAGATATTGCTGAGTACTGGGGGATCGACGAAGACTTCCTCCCGACACAACGCGGCATGTTTATGACTGACATATTGCCCGCGATTGAAACCGGTCAGATCAAAGGCCTGTGGTTAGTTGCCACTAACCCCATGACCTCCATGCCCAACACGGCGCGCATTCGAAAAACCCTGGAGAAGCTTGAGTTCCTGGTGGTGCAGGATGCTTACGCCGATGTCGAAACCAATGAATACAGTCACGTGTTTTTGCCAGCCGCCATCTGGGCCGAGAAAGAAGGTGTATTCACCAACACCGAACGCCGCGTGAATTTGATTCGTAACGTGATGCCGCCCTTCGGTGAATCAAGGTCGGACTTCTGGATCTTTAACGAAATGGCCAGGCGCATCGAGCGCGACAAAAAGCCCAACTTCCCCGAGACAACCGAACAGGCGTTCGAGGAAATGAAAGAACTGTCGAAGGGTCGGTTGCTGGATATCTCCGGGATGAGCTACGACAAAATCGAGCAACAACGTGGTTTGCAGTGGCCGTGTCGCGACGGCGATGAGACCGGCGCACAACGCTTATATACCGATGGTGTGTTCCAGTATCCCGGCGGCAAAGCCAAACTGATTGCCTTGCCGTTCGTCGATAACAACGAACGACCGGATGACGAGTATCCCCTGTGGCTGAATAATGGCCGCGTGGTAGAACACTTCCACACCCGCACGCGTACCGGCAAGGTGGGCAACCAGAACAAGTTCAGTCCCACACCGTATATGGAAATGAATCCGGATGCTGCTATGGAACTGGGTGTTGGGCATGGTCAGTATGCGCGCGTGGTATCACGACGCGGTGATGCCATCGTGCTGGTGCAGTGTACCCAGCGTGTACCACGCGACATGATATTTGTGCCGTTCCATTTCCACGAATGTGTCAATCGCGTCAGCCTCGGTTTGCTCGACCCACATTCACGTCAGCCTGCCTACAAGCAATGCGCGGTTCGCGTGGAACCGATTGAAGACCAACAGGCTGCTGCGACCATTAATCTCGCAGCCCGGGCTTACTAGACATGTTTAAAGTCAGAGAAAACGAGCCGGACTACGCTTTTGTCCCGAATGTAGAGTCACCGGAAACGAACTGTTACGGCAAGCCCATCAAGCTGGTTGAAGGCAATGATCCGCTTGCTGGTAAAAGCCTGAACATCAACGGCGACAGCGGTGTCGGTGACAACCCTAACCGTTACAAGCAACACGGTTTTTATTTCAACGCCGATAACTGCATAGCCTGCCATGCCTGCGAAGCGGCTTGTGCAGAAAAAAATGACACCCCGGCGCATCTGGCATTCCGTTCTGTCGGTTACCTCGAAGGCGGCAGCTACCCGGCAGTGAAGCGCCTGAATATTTCCATGGCCTGTAACCATTGCGACGATCCGGTGTGCCTGAAAGGTTGTCCAACACTCGCCTATACCAAGTACGCCGAGTATGGCGCTGTCTTGCAGGACCCGGATATCTGCTTTGGCTGCGGTTACTGCACCTGGGTCTGCCCGTACAACGCACCGCAGCTCGATCCGGTCGCCGGTCACGTTTCAAAATGTAATATGTGTGTCGATCGCCTGGAAGTCGGATTGAAACCCGCTTGCGTTTCTGCCTGTCTCGGTGCCGCACTGGACTTTGGTGTTATCGAAACCACGCCGGATAATCGTGATCAACTGGCGACCAGCATCCCCGGTTTTCCTGATACATCTATAACCAACCCCAACATCCGCTTCCAGCAGACCCGCAGTCTGCCACGTGAAATGAAACGTACCGACAGCACCCCGATCCAATACGTGCGCGACGATCAAAATGCAAAACCCGATCCGGGCGTAAAAGGCGGGCAGGGCCAGTATCGCAGCGCGCCATTGCCGCGTAGTAACAAGCCCATGCAGTGGAGTCTGGAAAAACTGCGTTCACGCGAAGACCCACTAGTCATCTTCACGCTCATCACCCAAGCCGTGGTCGGCGCATTCCTGTTGCTGTTCCTCGGCCCGCAGTTCGGGCTGGAAATGTTAAGTGCGTTCGCACACCCTATCGCCTACCCGATCACCTTGTTCGGTTTAATCGCGGCGCAGACTTTTGCACTGGTAATTTCTACGCTGCACCTCGGACGTCCGCACCGTTTCTACCGGGCCTTTAACAACCTGCGTCATTCACCTGTCAGCCGGGAAGTCGCTGCCGTTGCAGTGTTTTATACCCTGCTCGGTGCCTACGCCGCCTTAACCGGCCTGCCGCAGTTATTCAGTTGGTTACCGGAAGGTCTGGTCAGCAGTGTGCGTGAGCTATCCGGTTGGCTGGCCGTCATCGCCGGCCCTGCATCGATTTATTTCATGCAACGTATCTACCGTATTCCGGCGCGTCCTTTCTGGAACCACTGGCAAGTCATGAGTAGCTTCTATGCCAGCCTGCTCACACTTGGTTCGCTGGTTGTAGCATTAGTCTTTGTACCCTTACTGGTAGTGCAAGGTAGCGACTACAGCAGCCTGCTAGCATCGCTGTCTGTACTCATACTGGCCGGCCTCACGTTGGAAGCCTTTGGTCTTTTCCGCCATGCAGACTACCTGCGCCATCATGCCGGAGAAGGGCAGGCCGCGTGGCTGGAGCAAACGACAAGCTTCGGAAAAACCTACTGGTTGCGTAACGCACTGATGTCTGGTGCCGCAGCACTCATTTTAATCGCCGCACTGAGCGGCATCTCCGGTGCAATTGGCTTTGCCCTGTGGAGCCTTGCCGCCGCAGCTCTGCTGGCTGCTGCACTCATCGGTCGCGCCCTGTTCTACGTACTGGTCATCCCAACCACCATGCCCGGTGCCTTCTTCTGGAAAAACCCCGCATTCCAGGACCACGCCCGCCACTCCGGCCTCGCCAACATGCCCCAGGTCGGCGTCCAATAAATTGGGGTCAGAGTACTAACTATTCTGAGTCAGCGAATCGGCCCGCAGGTATAATGGCCGAATGAACCACCACGAAATCAAAACCACCTGTCCCTACTGCGGCGTTGGCTGCGGTGTACTGGCCAGCACCGATGAGGCAATGAACGTCAGCGTACGCGGCGACCCGGATCACCCCGCCAATTTCGGCCGCCTGTGTTCCAAAGGGGCTGCGCTGGGCGAGACCGTCGGACCGGATAACCGCCTGTTGTATCCGCAGGTAAAAGGTGAAACCACAGACTGGGGCCGCGCACTGGATCATGTCGCGAGTAAATTCAAACATGTTATCGAAACCCACGGCAGCAATGCTGTGGCTTTTTATGTCTCCGGCCAGCTACTAACCGAAGACTACTACGTCGCTAACAAACTGATGAAAGGCTTTATCGGTTCCGCCAACATCGACACTAACTCACGCCTGTGCATGTCCTCGGCGGTAGCCGGCTACAAACGCGCCTTCGGCACCGACACCGTGCCGTGCAGTTACGAAGACCTGGAGCGCGCCAAGCTGATCGTTCTGGCCGGTTCCAACACCGCCTGGTGCCACCCGGTATTGTTCCAGCGCATCCGCAAGGCCAAGCAGGACAACCCCGATTTAATGGTCGTCGTCATAGACCCACGCAAGACGGCGACCTGCGACATTGCCGATATTCACCTTGCCGTGCGCCCCGGTTCTGATGCGTTGCTGTTCAATGGCCTGTTGTGTTTCCTCCAGGATAGCGGCGAACGAAATGCGATGTTCGTGGAACGCTGCACCGATGGCGCAGAGGACGCGCTGGCCAGTGCGCGCAAATCAGCCGGTGATCTGAATACAGTGGCAGAACAGTGTGGTCTCGATTCGGGAACCTTGCACGAGTTCTACCGTTTGTTCTCCCGCACCGAACGCGTAGTAACGGTATTCTCGCAAGGCATTAACCAATCCTCCTTCGGCACCGACAAAGTCAACAGCATTATCAATTGTCACCTGCTAAGCGGCCGCATCGGCCGGCCCGGCATGGGCCCGTTTTCCTTTACCGGGCAACCTAACGCCATGGGCGGGCGCGAAGTCGGCGGGCTGGCCAACCAGCTAGCCGCGCACATGGAAATCAACAACCCGAAACACCGCGAGCGCGTACAACGCTTCTGGCAATCACCTGCTATTCCCGAACAAGAGGGCCTGAAAGCCGTCGAGCTGTTTCAGGCCATAGAAACCGGCAAGGTCAAAGCCGTGTGGATCATGGCAACCAACCCGGCAGTAAGCTTGCCGGACACCCAACGCGTGCGCGCCGCCTTGCAGCAGTGTGAATTCGTGGTGGTGTCGGACTGTGTAGAACATACCGACACCACATGCTATGCGGATGTGCTATTGCCCGCACAAAGCTGGGGCGAGAAAGAAGGCATGGTCACCAACTCCGAGCGGCGCATCTCACGTCAACGCGCCTTCCTGCCAACCCAGGGTGACGCGCGACCGGACTGGTGGATCGTTAGCGAAGTCGGACGACGCATGGGATATGAAGCGGCATTCAATTATCAAAGCGCAGTTGAAGTGTGGCGTGAACACGCCGCCCTGTCCGGATTTGAAAACGACGGCGAGCGCGATTTTGACATCAGCGCACTATCCGATATCAGTGATGAAGACTACCAGTACCTGCCCCCCGTGCAGTGGCCGGTGACACGTGCCGCGCCTGAAGGCAGCGTGCGCATGTTCAGCGACGGTCACTTCTTCACCCAAAGTGGTCGTGCGCATTTTGTTGCAGTACACAACCCGCAACCGGCACACGCTCTCAGCACAGAGTTCCCGCTGGTGCTCAACAGTGGACGAGTGCGAGACCACTGGCACACCCTGACGCGCACCGGAAAATCACCGCGCCTGTCCGGGCATATCGTGGAACCCTACGCCGAGCTGCACCCGCAAGATGCCGCGCAATACGGCATAGAAGACAAAACACTGGTCACACTGCATAGCAAATGGGGCAAGATCGTAGTGCGTGCACAGGTTTCCGATACCCAACAACGTGGCAGCGTATTTGTCCCCATGCACTGGAGCCTGCAATTCTCCAGCGTGCCAAGCGTGGATTGTTTAATCAGCCCCGCCACCGACCCGATCTCCGGGCAACCCGAATTCAAGTACACCCCCGTCGCTATTGAGCCAAAAGCTGTCGCCTGGTACGGCTTCATCCTGTCACGCCGAAGACTGGAACTTACCAACGCAGCCTACTGGTCATGCGCCAAAGGGCAGGGCATGTGGCGCTACGAAATCGCCGGCGAACAGGCCCCCGAAGACTGGGCTGGTTGCGCGCGTGCCCTGCTATGCAGCCACGAAATCGACGTTGACTGGCTGGAGTACTTTGATGCAGCCGTGAACCGCTACCGCGCCGCCCGCCTCGTCGACGGCCAACTGGAAAGCTGCATCTTCATCGGCCCCAACGTAGACCTGCCATCGCGTGACTGGTTATCCAAGCTGTTCGAACAAGGCCCACTTGACGATACCGCGCGCACCAGCCTGCTCACCGGAAAACCCGCCAGCGGGCAGAAAGACGCCGGGCCTATTGTGTGTGCCTGTTTCAGTGTGGGTATCAACACCATTAAGGATGCCATTCAGACTGGCAAGCTCACCAGCGCCGAACAGATCGGCGCGGCGCTCAAAGCTGGTACCAACTGTGGTTCTTGCGTGCCGGAGTTGAAAGCGCTGTTGATAGAGCATTAATCAAGTTCCTTGATCATTTTTTCGTAAGAGTAATCAGCAAATCCACTTTTCTCACCCTCGGCAAGCATGGCGCGGAGAGCTTCAAGTTTGGTTTCGTTGGTTTCAAGGAGTCTTAATCCCGCTCTGACTACCTCACTCGCAGAACCGTAACGCCCATTCTTTACGCGCTCGGAAATTAACTCATCAAAGTGAGACCCAAGAGTAATACTTGTATTCTTGGCCATAGATCAACTCCCCAAAACATCAGCCAACGGACTGACCACCGCATTCCCACCCCGATTCAGCACGTGGGTATAGATCTGTGTAGTACGAATATCCTTGTGCCCCAGCTGCTCCTGCACCGTGCGAATATCCATGCCGCGCTCCAGCAGGTGCGTCGCAAAGCAATGGCGTAACGTGTGGCAACTGGCAGGCTTGATGATGCCAGCCTTGTGCACGGCAAGCTTGATCGCTCTTTGTAAGCAGCTGTCATCAAGGTGATGCCGGCGAGTCACACCCGAACGCGGGTCGACACTGCGCCTGCTCGCCGGGAACACATACTGCCAGCCCCAGGATTTTGGTGCCTTGGGGTATTTTCGCGCCAGTGCATAGGGAAGCCACACCGCACCAAAACCGTCCTGAAGATCTTTTTCGTGCAGGTTACGCACGGCCTGTAGCTGGCGCTTCAGTGGTTCGACAGAAGGCTCCGGCAACGTGACAATACGGTCTTTCCCGCCCTTGCCGCTGCGCACCGTAATAGCCAGGTGCTCAAAATCCAGATCCTTCACGCGCAGACGCAGGCATTCCATCAGTCGCAGACCGGAGCCATATAGCAAACAACTGGGTAGCCAGTGTGGGCCATCAAGATGACGAAATAGTGAACGAACCTCGTCACGCACCAGCACCACAGGCAAGCGTTGCGGTCTTTTGGCGCGAACCGCATCCAGGATTTCACCCAGTGGCCTTTCAAGCATATATCGGTAAAGGAAAACCAGGGCATTCAGCGCCTGATTCTGAGTGCTGGGTGATACCTGCCGCTTAACCGCAAGATACGTGAGAAATTCGCCAACTTCAGTTTCTCCAAGCGTCTCAGGGTGACGTTTGTTATGAAACAGAATAAAACGCCTGACCCAGTCAACGTAACATTTCTCAGTGCGTATACTGTACTGCTTGGTACGGATGATATCGCGTAGCCGATTCAGAAAAGGGGATTCCTGTTTCGTTCGTGTCCTGGTCATAAAGCAAGCCCCTCCATGGACTGTGTTTATGTACAGTATTACAATAAGGCGCGGTTGGCAAGTGCGTGATAGGCCTGAATATGAGTTAATTCAGCAGCCAAGATATGTTGAAGTGCCGCCGAGAATGTACAGAATCGTGGGTGTATAGTCTTGAAATAAAACAACAATAAGAGTAGCGTAAATAAAATAATCGGGGAAGAACGGAGAAAAGTGATGAGGGGTACATCTGAAGTTCACGTGTTTGAACATCTTAATTTCCCAGATACACACTGTTATGCGCAAAAATGAAGAGATGATGAGTATACGACACTTATTTCTAATGTTATTTTCAGGTGTTTTTTGGCCGTCTATTTTGATAGCGGATGATTATCCTTCAAGTTACATCGCGAAACAGCTTGATGAGGCGAAAAAAGCTGTAGTAGTTAGTGTCACAAGTATGAAGCCAGGTCAACTCATCAAGGTAGATTATGTAAGTCGGCCGGTATGGATTTAC
>UOFN01000053.1_pt1 | contig 21882 bp, 19 predicted proteins | sample 1990111 | NCBI WGS metagenome assembly UOFN01 (sample SAMEA4728526, study PRJEB27164) | hydrothermal vent metagenome | biome: marine basaltic hydrothermal vent biome; feature: marine hydrothermal vent; material: mineral | place: Pacific Ocean | collected 2011-06-14/2011-07-23 | depth 1741 m | reverse complement strand
AGTCGGGCCGGGCGACGCGGTGCTGGTGCCAAATCCGGCCTATCCGATCCACCCTTACGGCATTGTGATTGCCGGTGCGGATATTCGTCATGTGCCATTGACCGGTGGCGAGCAGGCTTTCTTCGAGGAGCTGGAAAAGGCGATCAAGGACAGCTGGCCGAAACCGAAAATGCTGATTCTGAATTTCCCCGGCAACCCGACTACGCAATGTGTTGAGCTGGATTTCTTCGAGCGCGTGGTGGCAATTGCTCGCGAACATGAAATCTGGGTGGTGCATGATCTGGCCTATGCAGACCTGGTGTTTGACGGTTACAAGGCACCGTCTATTTTGCAGGTGGAAGGTGCGGAAGAGATTGCGGTGGAGTTTTATTCCTTGTCCAAAAGTTACAATATGCCCGGCTGGCGTGTCGGGTTTATGTGCGGGAACAAAACACTGGTGGCCGCACTGACGCGTATCAAGTCGTATCTCGACTATGGCATGTTCACACCGATTCAAGTGGCGGCTATCGCTGCGCTGGAAGGGCCGCAGGATTGTGTGGATGAGATTGTGGCAACCTACAAGAGTCGCCGCGATGTTTTATGTGAAGGTTTGAACAGCATCGGCTGGGAAGTGGAAAAACCGAAAGCGACGATGTTTGTGTGGGCACCGATCCCTGAAGCGTATCGCGAGATGGGTTCGCTGGAGTTCACCAAGAAATTGTTGGCTGAAGCAAAGGTGGCCGTGTCGCCCGGAATTGGTTTCGGCGAATATGGTGATGGCTTTGTACGCTTTGGTCTGATTGAAAACGAGCACCGCACCCGACAGGCAGTGCGTGGCATACGAGACATGTTCCGTGAGGGGGTTTCTTGAAACCGGTTAAAGTAGGTTTGCTGGGTCTGGGTACAGTAGGTGGCGGTACCTTTAATGTATTGCGCCGTAATGCGGAGGAGATCGAGCGTCGTGCCGGTCGTGGTATTACAGTCAGTTATGCTGCCGCACGAGACTATGATCCTGCCAGTGTGCCCGGTGTGGAAAATATCAAGGTTAGCGATGATGCCTTTTCCGTGGTTGATGATCCTGATGTGGATATTGTTGTTGAGCTGATTGGCGGTTATGAGCCTGCACGCGAACTGGTGTTGAAAGCCATTGCCAACGGCAAGCACGTGGTGACAGCCAACAAGGCGTTGATCGCCGTACACGGTAACGAGATTTTTGCTGCCGCACAGAAGCAGGGTGTGATGGTGGCGTTTGAAGCGGCTGTCGCTGGCGGTATGCCGATTATTAAAGCCGTTCGCGAAGGACTTGCTGCCAATCGTATCGAATGGATTGCGGGTATTATTAATGGTACCGGTAACTTCATTCTTACCGAGATGCGCGACAAGGGCCGCGATTTTGCCGATGTACTGGCCGAGGCGCAGGCGTTGGGCTATGCCGAGGTTGATCCGACTTTTGATGTGGAAGGTATCGATGCCGCGCACAAGCTTTGCATTCTGGGCTCGCTGGCGTTCGGCATTCCCTTGCAGTTTGAAAAAGTCTACACCGAAGGCATCAGTCAGATTACAGGCGAAGATGTGGCGTTTGCCGAACAACTGGGTTATCGGATTAAACACCTCGGCATCACGCGCCGGACAGTGGCTGGTGTGGAGCTTCGGGTGCATCCTACCCTGATCCCCGAAAAACGCTTGATCGCAAATGTAGATGGGGTGATGAACGCTGTACTGGTTCAGGCGGATGCCGTTGGCCCGACGCTTTACTACGGCGCTGGTGCCGGTGCCGAGCCGACGGCTTCCGCTGTGGTCGCGGATCTTGTCGACGTTACCCGCACGTTGACCGCTGATCCGGAAAATCGTGTTCCGCATCTGGCCTTCCAGCCGGATGCGCTTTCTGATCTTCCGATTTTGCCCATGGACGATGTTGAAACAGCGTACTATCTGCGCCTGTGTGCTGCGGATCGCCCCGGTGTCCTGTCCGATGTCACGCGTATTCTGGGTGATAGTGGTATCAGTATCGAAGCGGTTATCCAGAAGGAGCCGGCCGAAGGCGAAGAGAAAGTCACCGTTATTTTACTTACCCGTCGGGTGCGCGAGAAGCAGATGAATGCGGCGATTGCCGAAATCGAATCGCTGGATTCTATTGAGGGTAAGGTAACGCGCATTCGCGTTGAGCATCTGGGTAGCGAGTAATCGCACTACACTGAATTTTATTTTTTTACAGGTAACTGACATGCCATTCCGCCAACGCTATACCGGTCTGATCGACAAATACCGGGACCGGCTCCCCGTCCATGATGATACTCGGCTGATTAGTCTCGGCGAGGGCAATACACCGCTGATTCGTTTGAGCAACATTCCCCGCGAACTGGGCAAGGACGTTGACATTTACGTCAAGTACGAAGGCCTGAATCCGACTGGTTCATTCAAGGATCGCGGTATGACCATGGCCGTGACCAAAGCGGTTGAAGAAGGTAGCAAAGCCATCATTTGCGCCTCGACCGGTAACACATCCGCGTCGGCTGCAGCGTATGCAGCTCGCGCCGGCATTACTGCATTTGTGTTGATACCGGAAGGCAAGATTGCGCTAGGGAAACTGGCGCAGGCGATGATCCACGGTGCAGTCGTGTTGCAGATTCGTGGCAACTTCGATGAAGGCATGCAGTTGGTGAAAGATGTCGGCGAAAACACACCCGTCACGATTGTAAATTCCATCAACCCGTTCCGTCTGCAAGGACAGAAAACCGCGGCGTTTGAAATTGTCGAAGAACTTGAGCGTGCGCCGGATTTTCACTGCCTGCCAGTCGGTAACGCTGGTAATATTACCGCGCACTGGATGGGTTACAGCGAATATTTCGAGCACGGTATTGTCAATAACCGGCCTAAAATGGTTGGGTACCAGGCAGCCGGTTCTGCACCGTTTATGCGCGGTGGAATGATCGACAATCCTGATACCGTTGCCACGGCAATTCGCATCGGACACCCACAATCCTGGGACAAGGCATGGACGGTAAACAAGGAATCTGAAGGCTGGTTCGATGAATGCACCGATGAAGAAATTCTGGCTGCGCAAAAACTGCTGACCGAGAAGGAAGGTATCTTCTGCGAACCGGCATCGGCAACTTCACTGGCCGGTGCCATGCGCGATATCAAGAACGGCAAAATTCCGGAAGGCAGTACTATTGTCTGTACTCTGACGGGTCACGGATTGAAAGACCCCGACACGGCAATCAGCCAGTGCACCGAGGGCGTGATTACCATTGATGCCAAACTGGGGCCGGTTCGCGACGCCATTGTGGGTAATCTCAGCTGACATCATCGGTCAGCCTGCTGGTTCCCGGTCTGGCCGCCGATTTTAGCGGTTACGCCGATGATATCTTCCCGCCAGCACCCGCACTGTCGCGCTGGTTAGGTTGCAGCAAGCGTAAAACTTTCCCCTACAGCGATGCCGACAGCGCGGCCTGCGCCCTGTTTGGTCTTGACGTAGCCCAGCCCCCTTCAGCAGCACTTGGCTATCTTGCCGATTTCTCCGAGCCTCCACCCGGAATCTGTTTCCGTCTTGATCCCGTTCACCTGCGTGCGGATACCAGCGGGCTTGTTCTGTTTGCTGCAGAATCTGCCGGTCTCAGTGAGGACGAAGGGCGAATACTGTTCAAGGCTATCCGGTCACTACTCCATGAAGACGGTTGGGAAATGCGCTACGGGGCGGTAGATCGCTGGTATGTCAGCAGCGCCTCATCGATGCCTGTTCCAGTAACACACGCGTTGACGCATGTTGTTGGCCAGGCGGTCAGTGCGTACCTGCCCGGAGGCGAAGGTGCGGATGACTGGTTGCGACGTATTAATGAACTGCAAATGTTGCTTCATGGTCACGAAGTGAATCAACAACGTGCCAGTCAAGGGCACCCGCTGGTGAGTGGTCTGTGGCTGTGGGGCGGAGGTTTGATGCCCGCAGCAGGAAGGGCCTGTTGTTCGCAGATACAAACAGCGCGTGGTGTTTTATCCGGGTTGGCCAACTTGCACGGCGTTACACAAGTTAACGATATTACAGAGGCAAGCCTTCTGAAAAAAGGCGATAACATACTGCTTGATCTGGATGCTTGTGAATTAGCTGCCGGTTCGGGAGATGTTCAGCGCTGGTGCATGTCTCTGGAGCAGCTGGAGCGTGACTGGTTTAGACCGCTGTTAAATGCCTTGATACGCGGCAGGATTCAAACGCTGGATGTGTTGCCGCTGGACGGGTTTCGTTATCCGCTACGGCGTAGTGATTTGCTGGCGTTCTGGCGTGGTAAAAAAGGCTATCGAAGTCTGGCTTGCTAGCCTGCTATTGCATATCTGCCAGTGGATCAGCAATGAGTGGTGGACGACCCAGGGCAATATTGCGTCGATCAAGCGAGCTGCGAAATAACTGGATCATGTTATTGACGGGGCACACGCGTTTGAATGCCATCAGTATCAGTTGACTGCGATTGGTAACCTCAAACTTTTTGAACAGGTGGCCAAGGTGTAACTTGATGCTTTGTTCAGACAAACAAAGATTTTCAGCTATTTCGCGGGTCGACATGCCTTCCAGTACATATTGCAACACGTCAGATTCGCGTTTGGTAAGGGCTTCCTGCATGCACTCGATCTTGTCAGCGATACCGCGTTCGACGATACGATCCATTTCAGACGCAGCCAGAATTAATTCCTGAAGTGATTTTCGTCCCAGCCAGTAGCCACCATCGCGGACTTCATTTATGGCAATACCGAGAAGTTTGGGGCTGGTGCTGCTGTCGATAAAACCATGTGCGCCAGCGTGGAGCATAAAACGGATAAATGGATCTGCCATTTCGTGACCGAAGATAATAATTCGCAGGCCGGGACGAATCTGCATAAAAGGTGCAAACAGTTCGTCGAAAGTCATTTCCTTGAGTTTCTGTTGTACTACGGACTGCTCTACCATGAGAACATCGGTCGGGTGCTCGGCGAAACGGCCGTGGCAATCACTGGTGGGGCTGGTGCAGGCAATAACCTTGAGGTCGGGATGTTCGGAGATTATTCGTGTGAGTCCGTCGACATAAATGTCCTGGTTGGCCACCATGAATAATGTGGCTGCTTCCCGCATCTGATGGGAATTATCGCCGGCAGGGGCGAGCTCTTCAGTCGGACGGTTCATAGCGGTACCTCGATGCATTGCATTTCAAACAGACCTTGTTGATTTAGGTATGATTGGCGCAATGATTATTGGTCTTTATGCGGTTGATTTAAGCACAGTGCGGCGGGTTAGCCAACTAAAATCCTGCGTGGCACATGAGGTTTTGCCGCTATAAGCATGAAAAACATACAGTCACGCAGCATACCGGAGGATGGCAGAGCATTTTCCGGCGAGAGGCTGCACCCATTACTGCGGCGTATTTATGCCGCGCGACAGGCAAGTGACAGTGATCTGGAAAGTGGTCTTGCGAACCTGCATTCTCCGGATTTACTCAAAGGCTTGCCTGCTGCGATTGATTTGCTGGTAGCGGCGCTGCAACAGCAACAGCGTATTCTGATCGTCGGTGATTTCGACGCTGATGGTGCCACGAGTAGTGCGCTGGCGGTGGCGGCTCTGCGAGAATTGGGTGCATTGCATGTTGACTATCTGGTGCCGGATCGATTCAGATTCGGTTACGGTCTTACGCCAGAGATTGTCGATGTCGCGCTAACACGTAACCCCGATCTTCTCATCACGGTCGATAATGGAATTTCCAGTATAGATGGTGTTGAGCGCGCACGCGCGGCGGGGGTTCGAGTACTGGTTACCGACCACCATCTACCAGGCAAGCAGTTACCCGCTGCAGACGCCATCATTAACCCAAATCAGCCAGATGATGACTTTCCCTCAGGCGCGCTTGCCGGTGTCGGTGTCGCATTTTATTTGATGATGGCACTGCGTAGTCGTTTACGCGCAAGTAGTTGGTTTGAGCAGCAAGGTATAAAAGAACCAAACCTTGCTGCCTATCTTGATCTCGTCGCACTGGGTACGGTCGCCGATGTGGTGCCGCTGGACAGCAATAATCGTTTGTTGGTCCGGCAGGGATTATCGCGTATCCGCGCAGGGCATTGCCGGCCGGGCATCCGCGCGTTACTCAAAGTGGCTGGACGCAATCCCTCACGAGTGGTGGCGTCGGACTTTGGTTTTGCTGCGGGCCCAAGGTTAAATGCTGCCGGCAGACTGGATGATATGTCTGTGGGAATAGAATGCCTGCTTGCTGAATCCGAACAGCGTGCAGAGGAACTGGCGCAGCAACTGGATGCCTTGAATCGCGAACGCCGGGAAATCGAAGCGGGTATGAAAGCCGATGCTATGCGGCATCTCGACGAGATGAAACTTGAGGCGGATGATTTACCCGCCGGCTTCTGTCTCTATGACGCGGGCTGGCACCAGGGGGTTATCGGGATTCTGGCATCGCGAATCAAGGAACAGTTTCATCGCCCGGTGATTGTGTTTGCAGCATCAGGAGAAGGCGAACTGAAAGGATCGGCGCGATCGATTTCAGGATTGCATATACGCGATGTGCTGGATGCAGTGGCTTCTCGTCATCCCGGCTTACTTAGCAAGTTCGGCGGTCACGCCATGGCAGCAGGTCTGTCTCTTGAAGCCTCCCAGCTCGACAGTTTTCGGCAGGCATTTCTTGCCGAACTGGAAAGACAGCTGGATACAGAAACCCTGACCGGTGTACTCGAAACCGATGGCGAGCTTCAACCCGAAGATTTTAGTCTGGAAATGTCCGAACTGTTGCGTGATGCCGGGCCATGGGGGCAGGGATTCCCCGAGCCGCTGTTCGATGGGGTGTTCAGTGTGCGCGCGACGCGCATCGTGGGTGAGCACCATCTAAAGCTGTCACTTCAATCGGGCGATGGAGGGCCGGTAGTCAGTGCTATAGCCTTTGGCCAGGTTGAGCGTTATGTTCCGGTTGAGGGCGAGCTTGTCCGGGTTGTATACCGGCTTGATACTAATGAGTACCGTGGCACCCTGAGTTTGCAGCTGGTGACAGAATGGATCGAAGCATGGCATGCGCGATAATAATATCTATTATATAATACAATATGTTACATCGTATAATTAAGGTAGTATAGTACACAAAATGTCGCCGCAACAAACCTTTGTCGTTACGCTTGAAATCAGTGCCGAAGCTTACCAGCGCATGTACAGTGGTGAGGCACATAACGTGGTTGCGCAGGATGCGGAAGGTCGCCGGATACAGTTCCCGGCGCACGCTTTGCGCAAGTTTGTTACCAATCTGGGTGTACACGGGACATTTCTCATTCGTGTCGATGCCGATCATCGTTTGATTGATATTCAGCGTGCCTGATTCCCGGTATGATTCGCGCTTTATTTCAAAGGCCGAACGGCATCAGGAGTGGTTTTGGAAGTCAATCCCGTCGTCAACCAGATCAAGGATCTTCGCGAGCGTTCCCAAACGCTGAGGGGGTATCTTTGACTATGACAACAAGTGTGAACAGCTGGTAGAAATCCAGCGCGAGCTGGAACAACCCGACGTCTGGAATGACCCGGAGCGTGCGCAGCAGCTTGGGCGTGAGCGTGCGCGGCTGGAAGAAGTGGTCGGCACGCTGGGTTCACTGGTGGATGGCTTGCAGGATGCCCAGGATCTGCTGGAGATGGCGGCAGAAGAAGATGACGAGGAGACCCTGGAGTCTGTGGTTACCGATGTTGCCGAGATGGAAGCGCGCGTCGCAGCGCTGGAGTTTCGGCGTATGTTCTCCGGTGAGATGGATGCCAATAATGCCTTTCTGGATATCCAGTCCGGTTCCGGTGGCACTGAAGCGCAGGACTGGGCCAATATGTTGCTGCGCATGTTCCTGCGCTGGGCCGAGCGGCACGATTTCAAGACAGAGCTAATGGAAGTTTCTGCCGGTGAGGTTGCCGGCATCAAGAGTGCTACGGTAAAAATCACCGGGCCCTATGCGTTCGGCTGGTTGCGCACCGAGACCGGCGTGCATCGGCTGGTACGTAAATCGCCGTTTGATTCCGGCAACCGTCGCCATACTTCATTTGCCGCCGTGTTTGTGTCACCGGAAGTCGACGACGATATCGAGATTGATATTAACCCGGCGGATCTGCGTACCGATGTTTACCGCGCCAGTGGTGCGGGTGGTCAGCATGTTAATCGCACCGAGTCGGCGGTGCGTATTACCCACGAACCGACGGGCGTGGTGGTGCAGTGCCAGAATGACCGTTCACAGCACAAGAACCGCGCCACGGCTATGAAACAGCTCAAGGCCAAGTTGTACGAACTGGAAATCCAGAAGCGTAACGCCAGTCAGCAAGTCGTCGAGGACAGCAAATCCGACATCGGCTGGGGCAGTCAGATTCGTTCCTACGTGCTTGACCAGTCACGCATCAAGGATCTGCGCACCAACGTGGAAACCGGTAATACCCAGGCCGTTCTTGACGGCGACCTGGATGCATTCATCGAGGCCAGTCTCAAGAGTGGCCTGTAACTTCACTCAGCAAAGTAGATAACCATGACCGATCAGGACGAACATAAACTCATTGCCGAACGCCGCAGGAAACTGAACGAACTGCGCGAGCTGGGCAATGCCTTCCCCAATGACTTCCGCCGTGATGCGCTGGCCGCCGAGCTGCATGCGCAATATGACGAGAAGGATGCCGAGGATTTCCAAGCGAACCCGGTTCGCGTCAAGGTGGCGGGCCGCATGATGGGCAAACGAGTGATGGGCAAAGCCAGCTTTGCGCATATTCAGGATATGTCCGGCCGTTTACAGTTGTTCGTGCAGCGCGACAGCTTGCCCGAGGGTTGCTACAAGGCATTCAAGGGCTGGGATGTCGGCGACATCCTGTCCGCCGAGGGCGTGCTGTTCAAAACAAAGACCGGCGAGCTTTCCGTCAAGGTCGATGCCTTGCGTATCCTGACCAAGTCACTGCGTCCGTTACCGGAAAAATTCCACGGACTGACCGATCAGGAAACGCGCTATCGGCAGCGCTATCTCGACCTGATCATGAATCAGGATTCGCGCAATACGTTTATTATTCGTTCGCGCATTGTGCAGTTTATCCGTGAGTTCATGAATGCGCGCAGTTTCCTTGAAGTGGAAACGCCGATGATGCAAACGATTCCCGGTGGCGCGGCTGCACGCCCCTTTACTACGCATCACAATGCGCTGGATATGCAGTTGTATCTGCGCATTGCCCCGGAGTTGTATTTGAAGCGTCTTGTCGTCGGCGGGTTCGAGAAGGTCTACGAGATCAACCGCAACTTCCGCAACGAGGGTCTGTCAACGCGGCATAACCCGGAATTCACCATGCTCGAATTCTACGAGGCGTATGCGGATTACCATGATTTGATGAATATCACGGAAGAACTGTTGCGCACCATGGCCGAGGAGGTCATGGGTAAAACCGTTCTGGAATACCAGGGTGACGAGTACGACTTTGGCAAGTCGTTTACCCGCATGACGGTCAAGGGCTCCATTCTGCATTTCAATCCGGAGCTTGAGGAGGCGCAGCTTGATGACCTCGAGTCCGCGCGCAAGGTAGCCGAGGCACTGGGTATCTCCATCAAGGAGAGCTACGGTCTCGGCAAGGTACAAATCGAGATCTTCGAAAAGACCGTGGAGCACCGATTGAAGGACCCGACCTTCATCACGGCGTATCCCACCGAAGTGTCACCACTGGCGCGGCGTAATGATGATGATCCTTTTGTGACGGATCGTTTCGAGTTCTTTGTCGGTGGTCGCGAGATTGCCAACGGTTTCTCCGAGCTGAATGACCCGGAAGACCAGGCCGAGCGTTTCAGAAAGCAGGTCGAGGAAAAAGAAGCCGGTGACGATGAAGCCATGCACTATGATGAAGATTATGTTCGCGCGCTCGAACACGGCATGCCGCCCACTGCGGGCGAGGGTATCGGTATTGATCGACTGGTGATGTTGTTTGCCGATGCGCCATCCATACGTGACGTGCTGTTGTTTCCACACATGCGGCCCTGAGCGGGCTCAGCCTTCCATGTTTGATGGCGGAGACCCGGTAGAGCGCGTTGCCCAGGGGCTGGACATCAGGAAGCGGAAAAAATCATCTGGCGACAGGGGGCGGCTGATCAGATAGCCCTGCGCCATATCACAATTCAGCTCGCGCAATCGCGCCAGTGTCTTTTCGTCTTCGACGCCTTCGGCTACCGTAGTCAACCCAAGGTTATGTGCCAGGTCAATTGTGGAACGAACGATCATGGCGTCATCATCATCACTGATCATGTCACTGATGAATGATCGGTCAATTTTTAACTGACTTACCGGCAGTCGTTTTAGGTAACTCAGTGATGAGTAGCCCGTACCAAAGTCGTCCACAGACAGTTTGACGCCCATCTGGTCCAGACGATTAAGCACACCCAGACTATGCTCCGGATCATGCATGATGGCGCTTTCGGTGATTTCCAGTATTAACAATTTGCGATCAAAATTGTAACGGTCTATGAGTTCAGCGATTTGGTCCGGTAGTTTGTCATCGCGCAGATTATGCATGGACAGGTTTACTGCAACACTGAACCTCATGCCGTGTTGCTGGCACTGGGTGCAATAGTCAATCGATTTTTCCAGTATTTGCAGTGTGAACGGTTTGATCAATCCGGTTTGTTCCAGAATCGGAATAAACTCGTACGGCGGAATATCTCCTTTCACCGGATGATGCCAGCGTGCCAATGCTTCTACGCCAATGATGACACCTGTTTGCAAATCAAGTTTTGGCTGAAATGCGGCGCTGATTTTCCCCTGCTGGATAGCTTCACGCAGATCGCGTAACAGGGCAAGGTGATCCGGGTTGTGCGTATCGTGCTTTGGGTTGTAAACGGCAAGTTCATTTCGCGCGCGCTTGGCGACATACATGGCTATATCTGCGCTACGCAAAAGACTGGAGGGTTCAGATCCATGCTCCGGATAGATGGAGATACCAATGCTCGCCGCAATTGAAAAACTGTTTTGATCAATATCAACAGAACGCCGTAGTGATGCCTGCAGTTTCTCTGCAACAATCACAGCATCTTCCTGACCTGCTCGTGGAAGTACTACCGCAAATTCATCGCCACCCAGTCGACCCAGAGTGTCCGGTTCGCGCAGGGCGCTCTGGAAGCGTTCGCCGACGCGCACCAACAGTTGATCGCCAATCAGATGCCCGAGTGTATCGTTAACCTCCTTGAAATGATCAAGGTCGATCATCAGCAGTGCCATGGGTTCCTGATTGCGGCGCGCTGTCAGGATCGCCTGTTGAAGACGGTCCATCACCAGTGATCGGTTAGGTAAACCGGTTAGCGGATCGTGCAGTGCAAGATGTTCCAGTTCATCGTTGGTCTTGATGAGGCGCTGGTTACTTTGCTCGAGTTGCTGTCTGTAATTTTCAGTACGCTCTGTCGCTTCCTGTAACTCTTCAACGTAAATCGCATTTTCGATTGCAAAGGCAATTTGCCGGGCGAACAGGTTGAGCATTTCGAGATCGTGCCCGGTGAAATCGTGATTGTCAGATTTGTCGACGGCAGCAATACCTCCCAGGAAACGCCGCTTGCCCACCAGTGGCACCAGAATGATATTGCCGGCCTTTTTTTCCCAGTGATTACGTTCATTTTCTTCGAGTTGATTCAGTGTGCCTTGCCACCAGGGCTTGCGGTTGCGCAACACCCAGCCGCACAGGCCGACTTCGATGGGTAGCTCGGCACCCGCAAGCTCTTCGGCATGTAACCCGGCAGCAGCCCGATAGGTGTAATGGGTCTGATCACGAGACAGCAAGGGGATTGTCACCGTGACAGCCCCGAGCAACACGCGTGCCCGTTCGGCAATCATGCTGAACATTGTGCCAAGGCCAGCCTCGCTGGCGACTATCTCCGAGATTTCGGTCAGCAACGCGAGTTCAGCCGCTTTCTGCTGAAGCTTGTCCTCGAGTTCCCGGATATGGTTCCGGGTTGTGTCGTCCGAATAGGGACGCATAACTTCTCCAACTACAGGGCCGAATTGACCACAGGATTAAATTCAGAATCGGCCGATCTGTGGGAGGCTTAATAGTTGAATAACATATAAAATTGTCTTTTCAGGATTTTCCTGACAAAGAAAGTATGGGCTACAGTCCAGTGCAAACTGGATAAAAAAAAGGAATACGCAGCAGTTTTCTCATCTTAAAACTTAAAAATATGCTGTAAAATATTGTTTTTAAGCAAATAATTGCTGCACTTCTTCAATTTCCTCTACACGGTCTGTCAGCTCGATCTCATCCACGTCGTGGTCCATTCCGAGCTGGTGGAAAGCCGCAACCTGTGTCCAGTCAACATTTGCCAGTATGTGTCCGGTTCCCATATGGCTCTGTAGATTGGCGACCTGAACCACATCGACAAGATCCGGCCCACCCTCGTGTGAGCGGGTGAGGTCTTCGTGCTGCTCGGCAACTTCGACCAGCGCTACGGGGAATTCCCAGTGCCGGAGGATAGCGCTACCGACCCGGGTGTGCAGGGTGCTGATGAGATGATCGAGAAGGCCAGGAGTTTCCAGTAGCTCCGACCGCTCTTCGGCGCGGTACAGAATGGGCAGGGTGCCTACGTCGTGCAACAGACCGGCGAGCATGGCCTGATCTGGCGAGATTCCGGCACACTGGCCGGCCAGTACGCGGGAAATGGCAGCCACTTGTACGCTGTGTTCCCACACGGCGCGTAAATGCTTGTCGACTGCATCGTGGGTAGCCTGGAACATTTGCTTCATGACCTGGCTAGTGACCAGGTTGCGTACCAGCTTGCTGCCGAGTCGCGAGACGACCATATCCAGACGATCAATTTCGTTGCGGCCGCGATACAGCGGGGAGTTGGCAACCTGCAGCAGCCGTGCAGACAAGCCGGCATCCTGAGCGATTATGTCGGCAATCTGGTGGGCGTTGGCATTTTCGTCGTCGACCACATCCCGAACTCTGAGGGCGACCTCGGGCAGGGTGGGAAGCTGCAACTGTCCGCTTTCCAGATCTTCAATCAGTTCGTTGACGAAAACATTTTCCGGTTCCATAACGGCTCCTTTCCGGTTATTCGGGCTTATCCATTCCTGTAGCGACGACGACGGCGTTTAATTGATGTCTGGCTTGCGTTTATTCCCCGCTCGGGAACGGGTAAGGAAGATGCTCGAGTTCCAGCGCTGGGCCGTCACTGGCGAAAAGGTGCAGCGCCTCATCGGATTCTGCATTGGCAATCTGAAGCACTAACAGTATAGCGAAGCCACCGTCAGGGTGGGGGGCGGCAGACATGATTTTTCCGACGCTTTGAGACTCTGCCCGGCCGGGGAAAACCTCGTCGCCTGGCTGTGGCCGGGTATCACCACCGAAGCGTGCCAGATACATGCGGCGCTTGAGTTTGCCGAGGTACTGCATGCGTGCGACGATTTCCTGACCGGGATAGCAGCCCTTGCGGAAACTCACGCCATCGACCAGTGGCAGGTTGGCCATCTGCGGGACAAACGCTTCACGGACGCCCGGAGTGATTACCGGTATGCCGGCCTTGATATCGAGCAGCTGCCAGGCGTCGGCGCCAACCGGTGCGCTCTGGACGTTAAGCGCATCCCACAGCGCTGTGGCGCGGTCGACGCCAGTGAAGATTTCGTAACCCGGATTTTTGCCGGGCACGCGGATAATCAGACCCTCATTGTTGCCGGTGACTTCATGTACTTTGGCGGGCAATGCACCAAAGGCTTCTTGTAAATCCAGGGCGGCAGTTTCACCCGATACACCGAGATGTACAAAAGTATCGCTGGCATCCTCAAGGGTAACTTTTGCACGCAGCACGAACATCCGCAGCTTGCTGATCAGAGATTCCAGCATATCCGCAGGCAGGACAAGGTAGTAGCTGTCACCACGGCGGAACACACGGAAAGTGGCCAGCAACCGTCCCTTGGCATTGCAGTAACCGCTGTATTGACTGTGTGCTTCATCAACATCGCGAAGGTCATTGGTAAATTGGCCGAGCAGAAACTCGGCGGCGTCTTCGCCGTGAACCGAGATCAGTCCGTAGTGGGAGAGATCGGCAAACACATTGCCGGTTAGTGCAACGCTCAGCTCCCGGCGTGGGTTTCCATAGTGGTTTACGCCAGACTCGTCAAATTCGGCACCGTTATTTTCGAGGAATTTTTTCCAATCGGGGATCATGGTCGTGGACATCCGGAAAGTCAGGTGCGCATGGTAGTCAATCTGCTGTCTGATGTCAGCCACACAAAAACTGGCGAATCATTCGGGCAGATGGTATAAAAGTGTAAAGACAGGGTTAGTCGAAAATTCATGGCAAAACAAAAAGCAGCACCGAAGTATCTGAATCTGCTGGCCATCAAGCTGCCGCCCGGCGGCATTGCCTCCATCGGACACCGGATTTCCGGTGTGTTCATGTTTCTCTCCATACCGTTATTCGTGTGGTTGTTCGGCCTGTCGCTGGAAAGCGAAGCGGGGTTCTTGCGGGCTGTGGAACTTATGCAAGGCACACCGTTCCGATTGCTGTCGCTGGTTCTGGTCTGGTCTCTGAGCCATCATTTACTGGCTGGTCTTCGGCATCTGTTTCTGGATATTGATGTTGGTGTAGAGAAAGGTGCCGCCCGACTGAGCGCGTACGCCGTGAATGCAGGTGGGGTATTACTGGCAGCCATCTACGCGGCAAGTTTGCTATGAGTCGGGCGGCACAGGGTCTGCGTGCCTGGCTACTGCAACGGTTTACCGCGATCTATCTTGCCGTTTATCTCCTCGTCGTACCGCTTGTGTTTGTGTCCCGGGATGCGTGGGACTTTACCGTATGGCGCAGCTGGATGGGAGGCCCGTTAATGGGTGTCGCCACGGCGTTATTTTCGTTAGCGGTTTTGTTGCACGTCTGGGTCGGGGTTAGAGATGTGCTGATTGATTACATTCATTTAGCCTGGTTACGGTTGATGTTCATGGCAGCAACGGCGTTGATGTTATCGGCGAGCCTGTTATGGACACTGCGTGCACTGGGTGTTGCTGCACTGGCGACTTCGGGATAGAACATGAGCAGCATACCTAAACGCAGTTTCGATACTTTGATTATTGGTGCCGGCGGCGGCGGATTGCGAGCTGCCTTGCAGCTTTCGCAGGCCGATGCGCGTGTGGCGGTGGTGTCCAAGGTGTTTCCCACGCGCTCACATACTGTTGCGGCTCAGGGCGGTGTGAATGCTGCGCTTGCCAATGTGGTGCCGGACAACTGGCATTGGCATATGTTTGATACTGTCAAAGGTAGTGATTACCTGGGCGATCAGGACGCCATTGAATATATGTGCCGGGCTGCACCGCGCGTGGTCTACGAACTGGAGCATTTCGGTGTGCCATTCTCGCGGCTGGATACCGGACGTATCTATCAACGCGCGTTTGGCGGTCAGAGCCGCAACTTCGGCGGCGAGCAAGCGGCGCGTACCTGTGCGGCAGCAGACCGAACCGGCCACGCGATTCTGCATTCCCTGTACCAACAGAATATTCGCGCCAAAACACATTTCTTTGACGAGTATTTCGCCATCGATCTGATCAAGGATCAGGACGGCTATTTTCTCGGCGCGCTGGCTATTGAGATCGCCACCGGTGAGCCGATCCTGATTGAAGCCAAGACCACGCTGGTGGCTACCGGCGGTGCCGGCCAGTTGTTCCGTACCAATACCAATGCACTGGTGAATACCGGTGACGGGATGGCCATGGCGCTACGCGCCGGTATCCCGCTGCAAGACATGGAATTCTTCCAGTTCCATCCGACCGGCATCGCCGGCAAAGGCATGCTAATCACAGAAGGCGTGCGCGGTGAGGGCGGGTACCTGCTCAATTCCGATGGTGAGCGTTTTATGGAACGCTATGCACCGAATGCCAAGGATCTTGCCAGCCGAGACGTAGTCAGTCGCGCTATTGCAACTGAAGTGCGCGAGGGCCGGGGTGTCGGACCGAACAAGGATCACGTGTTGCTCAAGCTTGATCATCTGGGGGTGGACATTGTTAAAAAACGCCTGCCGGGTATCCGCGATACGGTCATGACCTTCCTGCATATCGATCCGGCGGAAACCCCGATTCCTGTGTTCCCGACGGCGCACTATACAATGGGCGGGATTCCTACAGATCGTTACGGACAAGTCGTAGTGCCAGTTCAACAAGGTGCCGAAGAGCCTGTGCCCGGCCTGTATTCGGTGGGTGAATGTGCGTGTGTTTCGGTGCATGGCGCAAATCGTCTGGGCGGGAATTCCTTGCTGGATATTCTGGTGTTCGGTCGCTCCGCTGCCAATCACATTATTAATCATCTGTCGGAGCAGCGTTACCACCGGCCGATCCCGGATGGAGCCAGTGACGCGGCCATGGAGCGACTGACTCGCTGGAACCGGCAGGGCAAGGGTGAATCGGTGCCGGGCTTACGCAGGGAACTGGCGAAAGTAATGGAAGAGCATTGCAGTGTGTTCCGCAACGAGGAAGTGTTGCAGCAGGGCAAAGACAAAGTGCTGGAAATTCGCGAGCGCATTCGTGATGCCTATATTGATGACCACAGTCAGGTATTCAATACGGCACGTATCGAGGCTATGGAGTTGGAAAATCTGGTTGAAATTGGCGTGGCGACGGTAATCTCCGCACTGGAGCGCACCGAGAGCCGCGGCGCGCATTCGCGTATCGACTATCCTGAACGTGATGATGCACGCTGGATGCGCCACAGCCTGTACTCGCTGGACGGTGACAAAATGGACTACAAACCAGTCCGCATGAAGCCGTTAACGGTTGACAGCTTCCCACCGAAGAAACGGACGTATTGAAATGAAATTTTCCATATACCGCTACGACCCGGATCAGGATGCCAAGCCGTACATGCAGGACTACGAGCTGGCGGAAGATAGAATTGAACACGGGATGATGCTACTGGATGCTTTGTTGCTGTTGAAAGAACAGGATCAGAGTTTGAGCTTTCGGCGTTCCTGTCAGGAAGGGGTGTGCGGTTCCGACGGAATGAATATCAACGGTCGCAACGGACTGGCCTGCGTCACCACACTGGCCGAGCTTAAACAGCCGGTGGAGATCTGTCCCTTGCCCGGCATGCCGGTGGTGCGTGATCTGATCGTGGACTTGTCGCAGTTTTATAAACAGTACCGGACGGTCAAACCGTACCTGACTAATGAAGATCCCTGCCCGGAAGTTGAACGTCTGCAAACACCGGAAGAGCGTGAGAAGCTGGATGGATTATACGAATGTATTCTGTGCGCCTGTTGTTCTACGTCTTGTCCTTCGTTCTGGTGGAACCCGGACAAGTTCCTCGGGCCGGCGGCACTGTTGCAGTCCTGGCGCTTCCTTGCCGACTCACGCGACCAGGCGACCGAACAACGCCTGAATGATTTGGAAGGGCCGTTTCGGCTATTCCGTTGCCACACCATCATGAACTGCGTTGAAGTCTGCCCCAAGGGCCTGAACCCGACGCGCGCCATCGGCCATATCAAGGAATTGATGGTCAAACGTTCACTGTGAGTGAGCTTGCGCGCCTGCGCTGGAAATGTCGTCGCGGTATGCTGGAACTCGATTTGTTGTTCCGGGATTTCCTCGACCACGGTTACGCACAACTGGATGCCGATGCTTCGCAGCGTTTCGATGCACTGCTCGATTACCCCGATGCTGTACTGCTGGAATGGCTGATGGGACGTATTCAACCCACCGACAAGGATGTCGCGCAAATTGTGGAACAGATTCGATCGTCCGCTGTGCCTTGAGCTTGGCGATTCTCCGTTATTATTTAAAGTGCTCCTGGTTCTGCACCTGACGGTGATATCAGCGTGGGTGTGGGCGCCGTTATCGCCTGCATTGAGAGCTTTGGTGACGGGTTTTCTTTTATTACAGTTCTGTTATTTGTACCGACTACATGTCCGGCCGCTGGCGCGCCGATCCATTCGCAAGGTGCAGTGGAATGCCGAAACAGGCTGGCAACTTGAAACCTCCTGCGCTCGCTACCCGGCGTCCCTCTGTTATCCGTGCTATGTCACGGCACAACTGGTTGCTGCACGTTTCCGCATCAGTCGGTTTCGGCGTGTCTCGGTGATTGTGGTGGCAGATCGCACCGACGTTGACAGTTTTCGCCGACTGCGGGTGCGCTTGCTACAATGCGCGCATGGACGTGGAGATCGAGCGAAAAATCCTGATCGAAGATGACAGTTGGCGATGTTAATGCGGCTCCTCATCCTGTGTCTGGCATTCTGGCTTGTCGGTTGCGATTCGCCACCGGATAAAACCGCGATACGCTTTGCGCTCGCAACGGTTCCCTCCAGTCTTGATCCCCGTTACGCAACGGATGCGACATCAGAACGGATTAACCATTTGCTCTATGCCCGGCTGGTGGACTTTGATGAACAGTTCCGCCCGATCCCTTCGTTGGCAAGCTGGAAACAACTGAGCGCAACACACTATCGGTTTTCGCTTCGAGAACAGGGCAGGGTGTTTCATGACGGGACGCGTTTGCGAGCGAGAGACGTGGCAGCAACTTACCGCTCCATACTGGATCGCGACACGGCCTCGCCATACTACGGAACCTTGAAACTGATTCAGCGTATCGAGGTTATCGATGATGATACTGTGGATTTCTATTTACACGATCCTGCGCCTTTGTTTCCTGCATGGCTGAGTGTTGGCATATTGCCCGCAGCTGTCATCGAGGCAGAACTGCCTGTCCACCACCAACCGCTCGGCAGCGGGCCTTTCCGTTTTATCCGTTGGCCGCAAGCCGGCCGACTTGAACTGGAAAGGATTTCAGACGGTCAACGGCTGGTCTTCGAGCAAGTGCATGACCCGACCATGCGGGTACTGAAACTGCTGCGTGGTGAAGTGGATCTATTGCAGAATGACCTTCCACCCGAGTTACTGGGCTGGCTCGACGGCCACAGTGGTATACAGGTTGCAAGCCGGCCCGGCAGTAACTTTTCCTACCTCGGTTTTCAGATGCAGGATGCTGCGACCGGGCAATTGTCTGTGCGTCGTGCAGTGGCGCTGGCCATCGACCGGCAGGCCATTATTCGCTACGTATTCAGGGGCGCCGCGCGCCGCGCTTCCGCTTTGTTGCCTCCCGAACACTGGGCCGGTACGGCCTTGCCCTTCATCGAACGGGATGTTCCGCGCGCGCGGGCATTGCTGCAAGAAGCAGGATACGGCCCGGACAATCCACTTCGCCTGGTGTACAAAACCTCCAGTGATCCGTTCCGTATCCGTCTCGCTACCGTCCTGCAACAACAACTGGGCGAAGCGGGGATTGAGGTTAGCGTCAGCAGTTATGACTGGGGGACCTTCTTTGGTGATATCAAGGCGGGAAGATTTCAACTCTACAGTCTTGCCTGGGTTGGCATAAAGTCGCCGGATATTTTTCGCTATGCGTTCCATAGCGCATCCTTGTCACCAGCCGGCGCAAACCGTGGACGTTTTCTGGACAGCCGTGCCGACAGCCTTATTGACGCAGCCATGCAGCAATCTGATCTTCAGCAGCAAGCGGATTTATATCGACAGTTACAACAGCACTTGCTGGAACAATTGCCGTATGTCCCGCTGTGGTTCGAGAGCCAGTATTTTGCAGCCCGGGATGATATTGTCGGCTATCGCCTGGCGGCGGATGGGAGCTTCGATGCGCTTTCACGGGTTGCTCGTCACTAAAAAGGAAGACAGGGGATATGTCAGGTAAACAGCAGATACCGGAATTCCGGCTGGAGATCAGTCTGGCAGACCAGCGTCTCGACCTGTTCAAGCAGGGTGAGTGTGTTCGCAGCTGGCCTGTTTCAACGGCGCGAAACGGCGCCGGCGAGCAATTCGGTAGTGAAAAAACCCCGCGCGGCTGGCACCGTGTTCGCATCATGATCGGTGCGGGTTGCGAGTCGGGTAGCGTCTTTGTCGCACGGCGACCGACCGGTGAAGTGTGGGCGCAGGAACTGGGACAGGATCACCCGCAACGGGACTGGATTCTCACCCGTATCCTCTGGCTGACCGGAACCGAACCCGGTCTGAACCGGTTTGGCGATGTTGATACCCTGCGCCGTTTTATTTATATCCACGGCTGCCCGGACACCGAGCCGGTTGGTGAAGCTGTTTCCCACGGTTGCATACGCATGCGTAATCGCGACGTTATTGAGTTGTTCGATGCGGTGACGCCGGACTTCCCGGTGTTAATCAGAGAGTCTACCGGTGAGCGCAACACTTAATCTTTATCCAGCTAATTTGGCATTAATTTGGTAATTTGGGGTTAATTTGGGGTCATAATTTGGGGTCAGAGTAAAAACTCCTGAAGAGTTTTTACTCTGACCCCAAATTATGACCCCAAATTAACCCCAAATTAAAAAAGACCCCCACCCGTGACGAATTCAACAACGCTCCCCACAGAAAGGCTGATCCCGCTCGGTTCGTATGGTATGCTGGCGTCATAAAACTGACGTTGGGGGAGGGCAGGCTTGGGAGCCTGTACCGCTTGTATGACCCGATTCATCTCGATCACCAGTGGCAAGGGCGGCGTTGGCAAAACCAGCATCGCCGTTAACCTTGCGGTACAGCTGGCTCAGCGTGGCAAGCGCGTGTGCCTGATCGATGCGGATTGGGGGTTGGCCAATGTCAATGTCATGCTCAGGCTGCAGCCGCAGCATACTCTCGAAGATTTAATCACCTCCGGCCTGTCGCTCGACGACGTGTTGCTGCGCAATATCCATGGCGTGGATATCCTTCCCGGTAGCTCCGGGTCCGAGCGAATGACGGCTCTGGCGCCCGACCAGCTTGGGCGGCTGGCGAACGCCTTGCAGGGTCTGGATCGCTACGATTTTGTCCTGATTGATTCATCCTCGGGTATTGCCCGCAACGTGCTGGCCCTGTCGCTGGCCAGTCCTGAAGTGCTGATGGTGATTACGCCCGAGCCCACTTCGATGACCGACGCGTATGCCATGCTCAAGCTGATGCACGCAGAGGCTTATCAGGGTCGCGTTCATATCGTTGTTAATCATGCGAGAAATCATACGGTTGGAAGACATACTTACGATAAGTTCAGAGAAGTGGTTGATTTCTACTTGCAGCGCAAACTGCCATTACTCGGGCTGGTTCAGGAAGACGAGCGGATGCAAAAGGCGGTGCTCGCGCAGCAAGCACTGTGCAATCGTAATCCGGAATCACCAGCGGCGCGCGATATCGGTTCGCTGGCCGGGCAATTATTGCTGGAACGCAACGGAGTGGAAACGGTGGGTTCGGATACCTTCTGGCAACGTTATCTTGCAACGGCAGGTGTTGAGGAAGTCGTGGTGTCTGCAGAGCAGGAACGCACTGAACTTGAGCAACAGATTGAATCGCTGACTGCACAGGTCGATGCACTGATCACTGAAGTAACGCATCTCAGGCAGCGCAGCGATAACACATCCAATAGATCGGTTGTCCCGATGGACCGTGGGCGTCGCAGTCTGCGTTCGTGTTGCCCCGAACGCTGGATAGCCGAACTGGCGTCAGGGTATGAAATATTCAGTGTTGCCGGGAACAGTTTTCCCGTCTATCAGCTCGAACGGCCCGATGGCGAAATGATCCAGTTTGCCTGTCACGGTGCTGACGATGCTTATGAAGCCCCGGGGTCGCAGTCCACATCATCCTGAATCTACCGTGTGCGGCTATGTATGGCCCGTGGCCGCTATCCTTCACCTCTGCAAACATGCGCCCAACGCTGGTTTCTTTCTTCTGGCTATCCCGATCAGCCCCAGTAATCCGGAACCGAACAGCCAAACAGCCGCAGGAACAGGCACCGTACTAACTTCACCAAGGTAGGTGATCGTGGTTTGAGATGACCAAACTTCAAAAACAGAACCGCCACTTAGCGTTCTGGCTGAAACCAAAGTTGCCGTATAGTTAGGCGTAGAAGGAACGGCTACAACTCCGGTTCCTGTAAGGCAGCCAATAGA